>Ga0213827_1000522_pt1 | contig 29347 bp, 31 predicted proteins | sample MC6MC0898MG_FD_180669 | JGI IMG/M metagenome (GOLD analysis project Ga0213827, IMG submission 180669) | Enriched soil aggregate microbial communities from Iowa State University, Ames, United States - MC6-MC0898-MG | ecosystem: Environmental > Terrestrial > Soil > Unclassified | place: USA: Iowa...
ACCCTAGCCCGGATTGAACGGCATGTTTGAGCTCTTTTTGCTGCAATGAAAAAGTATGGCGCAAAAAAGCGAGTAGTGAAAACCGGATTAAGCTACAAGAAAAAATATTAACGTTGGAGAATGGGAATATTGGTGTATACTTCTATACATATCAAAAAAAATACCTCCGGAAAATTTCAGAGGTATTATATATTATGATGCTAATTAAAATTCTGCGTTCTTTGGAGTTCTTGGGAAAGGAATCACGTCTCGGATGTTTGTCATTCCTGTTACGAAAAGAACTAGCCTTTCTAAACCTAAACCAAAACCTGCATGTGGAACTGACCCGAATCTTCTGGTATCTAAATACCACCACAACTCATGCTCGTCAACATGCATCTCTGCCATTTTAGTTTTCAAAACATCTAATCTTGCTTCTCTTTCAGATCCACCGATGATTTCACCAATTCCCGGGAAAAGTACATCCATCGCAGCAACGGTTTTGTTATCATCATTCAGCTTCATGTAGAATGCTTTGATTTCTTTTGGATAATCAAATAAAACTACAGGGCATTCAAAATGCTTTTCTACCAAAAATCTTTCGTGCTCTGACTGAAGATCTGCACCCCACTCTTCGATTGGATAAGCAAATTTTCCTTTTTTATTTTCTTTTGAGTTTAATAAAATCTCAATTGCTTCGGTATAAGAAACTCTTTTGAAACGTTTGGCAATTACATTTTCAAGCTTTTCGATCAAACCTTCTTTTGCTCTTTCTTTTTCTAGTTTTGATTTTTGTTCTTCAGCAAAACGTTTGTCTAAGAAATCTAAATCATCTTTACAGTTGTCTAAAACATACTGAATGACATATTTCAGGAAATCTTCTGCCAAATCGATGTTGTCTTCCAAGTTATTGAAAGCAACTTCCGGCTCGATCATCCAGAATTCTGCTAAGTGACGGGTTGTATTTGAGTTTTCTGCACGGAAAGTTGGTCCGAAAGTATAAATTCTTCCCAATCCCATTGCTGCAGTTTCACCTTCAAGCTGTCCCGAAACCGTTAAATTAGTTTTCTTACCAAAGAAATCCTGAGCAAAATCGATATCTCCCTGCTCGTCTCTCGGAATATTGTTTAAATCAAAGTTGGTTACGCCAAACATTTCACCTGCTCCTTCTGCATCAGCTCCCGTTACAATTGGAGTGTTGATGTAGAAAAATTGGTTTTGGTTAAAGAAAGAGTGAATTGCAAAACTCACTGCGTGACGTACTCTGAAAACTGCACCAAATAAGTTGGTTCTGAATCTTAAATGTGCCTGATCTCTTAAAACTTCTAGAGAGTGTTTCTTTGGTTGCAAAATTGTTTTGTCTCTTTCTTCAGTAAAGTTATCGCCTAAAACAATGATTTTTTTAGCAATAATTTCAACAGCTTGTCCGGCTCCTTGACTTTCTATCACCTCTCCGACTACTTTTAGAGAAGATGCTGTACTGATTTTACTGATTAATTCTTGATCAAAATTTTCAAAATCAACTACAATTTGCAAATTATTAATCGTAGAACCATCATTAAGCGCAATAAAGCGATTTGCACGGAAAGTTCTTACCCAACCGTAAACTGTAATGTCATGATGTAATACTTTTTTGTAGCCCTCAAGGACTTCTTTAATCGTCTGCTTTTTCATTTGTTGATGATAAATTTTTGTATAAAAAATTAATGTTTGCAAATTTACAAAAAACAGCGCAACTTTTAATGATTACACTGTTTTGATTTAAAAATGATTATTTCATCGATGATTTTTCTCTTATTTAATTAAAAAAAGTAGTCTTTTTTCTTTGCTTTCCCTGTCTAATTTCCCACGCATGATGGAAGCTTGGTACATCGTACTGCCATTTTGGAAGGATTAAAATAATGAGGATAACATCAATATGAGAAATAATTCCTAAAGTTATTGTGAGATAAAACGCCCAACCCGCCTGCTGAAATCCGATTAAATAAGTGAAGGCAATCAGCAAACTCAATCCCCACATTTTGGATAGAAAAGCGTGAGTGCAGGTTTCTTTTCCAAATTTCAAAATACTTATGATATAACATAAAGCTTCCATGATGAAAATTAGTGCAATACTCTGCCAGTGACTTTTTATTAATTCGGTATTCAAAAAGTAAGTTGCCAATCCTAAAGAAAGCCAAAATATCAAATCTACCTGACTGTCGAGTCTTCTTAATTTTTCTGTGGAAACTCCGACCTTTCGAGCGATGATTCCATCAAAAATATCGGTAAGCAAGCCAATAAACATTAAAGCTAAAATTAAAAACCTTGATTCTTCCCCTTTTACATAAGCTAAAAAGAAAATTACGGGTGCTAAAAAAAAGCGTATTGCAATTAATATATAAGGTATATTTTTCATGATTTCACTTTTTTAGTTTTAAAATTCCAGTTGATAAAAGGTAATTTTCTTTTTTCATTTTCATTCCAAAGTCCAATTTGTAAACCTTTCATTTTTTTAGATTTATTAACCAAACCTATTTGCATTCCCTTCATTTTTTCCGATTGATTGAAGATTGCTACCTGCATTCCTTTAAAATCATCAGAATAATTTCCTAAAAAAGCCATGTTTAAACCATTCCCTTTCAATGAATTATTAACAAAACCCGAGATGTGAATTCCATTTAAAATTCCTGAAGTATTATTATAAAAATTAACGGAGACTCCATTGGTTATTCTGCAATGATGATAAATAGAAATCCCCAAACCATTCAATTTTTCTCCATCAACCATACCTCCTGTAGATAGATGCAATCCACTTACAGTTACTGTTGATGTTTCTTTAGAAGGAACCGGTAAAGCTTTAGGAATTAAAGGATATATCAAGCTTATCGGATTTGCCTGAAGATTTAAACCATTAATTCTCTGTTTTTGATAATCATCTAAAACTCCAACGTTAAGACCGTTTGTATTTCTAAGATTTTTATTTTGCGGATTTACTGTAACTAAAGCTGATTTTATTTTCAGACTGTCTTGTCCGAAATACAATGAGCTCAGCACTAATGCTATTGCTAATAAGTTCGTTTTCATACTATTTTTATTTAAAAATTATACTTCAAAGCTAATTTTGAAAACCATTTTTCTGAATGCGAAAAAAAATTAAAATAAATCTCTACATTTGTGAAAATCGCAAATACCATGAATCAGGAAGTTTTACTGAAGCAAATCAGAAAGAAGATTGGCGACAAATCTCTGAATGATGAGATTGCCAATATTCTCAACATCAGTTATGATGCAGCACATCGAAGAACTTCAATGAAAGCAAAATTCAGTTTTGAAGAAGCAGTAGAATTGGCTAAATATTATCAAATTTCAATCGACCAGTTTTTGGGAACAGAAAATCAATTGGTTGTTAAAAGAACCCGTCCTGTAAAAACACAAGAAGATTTACTGCATTTTTTTGAAAGTTCACTGAAGATCCTGGATGTTTTCCAAAGTATTAATCAGTCGAAAGTATATTATTCTGCGAAAGATATACCGTTTTTTTATACGATTTCAGATACTATTCTTTCGCGTTTTAAATTTTATGTCTGGATGAATCTGCTGAACGAAGATAAATTTCTTTGCTCTTTTGAAGATTTTGATCTTCCTTATCATTCTCCGAAAAATGAAATGCTCAAAGATTTATATGAAAATCAGAACGTAACCGAAGTTTGGAACGACACTACGATTATGAGTATTCTGATGCAGATTTCATTCTACTCAGAAATGGGTCTTTTAAAATATAAAGATATTGTACTGATTTTGGAAGAAGTGAAAAGTGTAATTCAAAATATTGAATATAAAATACAGCATAATCCTGATTTTAATTTTTATGTCAACGATTTGGTTATCTTAAGCAATAATATTTTGTTTAAAAATGAGTATCAATCATCGTTTTTTATTCCTTTCAATATGTTTGGATATATGATGACCAATGACGACAACACCTGTAATGATACTCTGATTTATTTTGAACATGAAATAAAAAATTCAAAATCTCTCAACACTGCAGGAAATAGGGAAAGGAAAATGTTTTTTAATAAAATGTATGATCAAATTGAAAATTTAAAGCAAAAGTTGAAATGAAAACTCTTAAGAATGGTGAATTTTTCGGGCAGACCAATAAAACGTTGCATTTTGATGGGCTGATTATTACTGATACAGAATACACTCATCCTTATGTTGATTGGCATTATCATGAGAATGCATATTTCACTTTCATCCTTCAAGGAAATGTAATTGAAGGTAATAAAAAAGAAATCTATGATTGCTCAGCAGGAACTTTATTGTACCATCACTGGGAAGATCCTCATTACAACATAAAGCCGGATGGATTTACAAGAGGCTTTCATATTGAAATACCAAAAGTATGGTTTGAGAATCTGAATATTACTCAAAATAATCTTGAAGGAAGCTTTCATCTTAAAAATCCGGAATTAAAAATTTTGATGTATAAAATTTTTAAAGAAAGTAAAATTAATGACAAAAATTCTGAAACCTCAATTCAGCAATTATTATTACATATTTTCAGCCAGCTATCAGCTCCAAAGATTCTTGTGGAAAAAAAGCCAATTTGGGTAAAACAAATTGATGAACTTTTGCACGAAAACTTTCATAAGAAACTAGATCTGACAGAGCTTTCTCAAACATTAAACATTCATCCTATTCATCTTAGCAGAGATTTTCATAAATATTTCCATTGCAATCTAGGAGACTACATTCGAAAGCTGAAAATTAATCAATCTTTATCTATCCTTAACGCCAAAGAAAAATCATTAACCGAAGTTGCTTTAGATTGTGGTTTTTCAGATCAAAGTCATTTTATTCGTTGTTTTAAAGAAAATATAGGAATCACACCACTCAAATACAGGAAAATCATGGGATAACTTCAAGTTTCTTCATCTTTTTTAAATTCAACTTTATGATCTTAAAGCTTGTTAATAAATTTCTGGATGTTAATTCTATTCTATTTTTTCTAAATCGCAGTTCTTATTTTTGTTGACATAAATTTTAAAATGAAATCATTCTCTATATTTATTCTTTTTCTGTTATCAAGTTTGTACGTTGGGCAGACCCAAAACATTGTAACTCCACAAAAAATTGAAAATTCTGTTCAGAAAAATCATTTGAACGAAATTATGTTTTTAGATAAAGCTATTTCTCTCGAAAATACAAAGGAAACCGATTTTCTAAAATCTATTATTTTTCAGGAGGATAAAGATTTTGACATTCGAGTTTTTTTAGATAATTCCTTAATTAATTATTTACATCAACTTGATTCTTCTTTAACTGTTGACGAATTGCTCAAAAATGGAAATTATCAATTTAGTTTCTTAGTTAACGGGAAATTAATTTATACTGAAAACCTAAATTCCGGAACCGGAACTTTGGAAAACAAAAAAGTTAAAACAAATTTTAGAATTCCCTTTCTCAGTAAGTCAAACGAAGACTCTTGGGGAAGATATTTATGGTCAAGATTCTATCTTTCGAATGGTGGAATTGATGCTTTGGAAGATGGAAATCACGTTTTGAAAATTGAAATCAGACCTTATTTAAACACCTCAGTTGTGAAAATTGGAAATATTATTGCGCAGGGAGAAGTGAATTTAATTGTGCCTAAAAAAGATATTTCAGAGCAGCAGATTGCTGTTCAAAAAATTAAACCAAATAACGGTTGGAAAATTTCTGATGAAAAATTCAATCAAGAAAAAATAAGGGTTTTAAATCAAAAAATTGCCGAAAACAGATTCAGAGATATTACAAGTATTGTGATTATTAAAAATGGAAAGCTTCTTTTGGAAGAATATTTTAACAAGTATCAAAGAGATAGCCTCCACGACACAAGATCCGTTGGGAAATCTTTTGCTTCGGCCTTAATGGGAATTGCAATAAAAGATGGTTATATTAAAAATGAAAATCAAAAAATAAGTGAATTTTATAATTTGAAAACGTTCAAAAATTACTCTTCCCAAAAAGAAAATGTAACGATAAAAAGTTTATTAACAATGAGTTCCGGATTTAATGGAAATGATCAGGATTACGAATCTCCAGGAAACGAAGAAAATATGTACCCAACTGATAATTGGATTAAATTTACTCTAGATTTACCAATGACAGAGAATAAAATCGGGAAAATCTGGAACTATTTTACAGCCGGAGCCGTTTTATCCGGAGATATTTTAGATCAATCTGTTCCAAAAGGATTGAAAAATTATGCAGATAAAAAACTGTTTCAACCTTTAGGGATTTCCAATTATAACTGGCAATTCACTCCTCAGCAAAAACCTTCTTTGGCAGGTGGATTGAGAATGAATACTTTAGATTTAGCAAAATTCGGACAGCTGTATAAAAATAATGGTGTTTGGAACGGTAAAACAATTTTAAATAAAGATTGGATTAAAAAATCTTTTACCAATTACTTTTCAAATACTCCTGATTTTGAAGGCTACGGATATTTATTTTGGAGAAAAGTATATACAATAGGAAACAAAAGTTTTGAAACTTATCAATCAAGCGGAAACGGAGGAAATAAAATCATCATGTTTACAGAGCTACCCATTGTTATGGTCATAACTGCTAAAGCTTACAACCAACCCTATTCACATTCACAAGTTGATAAAATGGTACAAGAATATTTATTGCCTGCGTCTATTTTTTTTATATCTGTTTTGTAATGATTACTCATCTTTTTTTGAAGGTACCAAAAACACATCGATCAAACCTTCCGGAAGCTGCATTTTGATAAATTTCTCATCACGATCAACCTCAATAATCCAGTCTTTAATCAAAGGAATTACGACTTCTTTTCCATCTAAATTGGTTACAAAATAATTCTGTGCTGTCTGATCATTCACCGATCTGATGACACCACAGCTGTTATCCTGCTCATCAAAAATTTCGTATCCGATGATTTCGTGATAATAGAATTGTTTTCCGGTAAGTACAGGAAGACTCGTCAAAGGAAGATAGACGTTTTTACCTAAAGACTGATCTACCAAAGCTTCAGTAGAATTTTTAAAAGCAATATTCAGAGCATCTAGTTTGCTCCAAGAAGATTTTTCAATAAAAAAAGGCACCAGCAAACCGTTGATCTCTACAAAAATAGAATCTAGTTTTTTATAAAGCTCGGGTTGATCTGTATCCAGTTTAAGGATAACATTTCCGGCAAGCCCATGTCTGCGTGTAATTTTTCCTAATAAATAGCAATCTTCTTTTTTCATAATGATGTAGAATTTTAAAAATCTGTTTTAAACAACAAAGACACGAAAAAATCGTGCCTTTGCTTTGTATCTTTTTAGAAGAATTAAGCCTGAGTTTCTTCAGTTCCTTCTGCTTCTGCAGTTGGTTCTTCTGTAGCTTCTGTAACTTCTTCAGCAGGAGCGTTTGCAGCTTCTTCAGCAGCTTTCGCATCAGCTTCAGCTTTTGTAGCAGCAGCAAGTCTAGCTTCGTTTACTTTAGTTTCAGCATCAAAAGCAGCTTTTTTAGCGTCAGCTTTAGCAGTTGCCAAACCGTCTACTTTACCTTGTACTTTAGATTCTTTAGCTTCTACCCAAGCACTGAATCTTTTTTCAGCTTCAGCCTCATCAAAAGCACCTTTAGCAACACCACCTTGTAAGTGTTTTTTGTAAAGAACTCCTTTATAAGAAAGAATAGCTTTAGCTGTATCAGTTGGCTGAGCTCCATTGTTTAACCACTTTACAGCAGAATCAACATTTAAATCTATTGTAGCAGGGTTAGTAATTGGGTTGTAAGTACCTAATTTTTCGATGAATCTACCATCTCTTCTAGCTCTTGCATCTGCAACTACGATGTGAAAAAAAGGTCTACCTTTTGATCCGTGTCTTTGTAATCTGATTTTTACTGACATAATGTTTGAATTTTAAGGGAACTCGTCCCGATTTAATATTTAAGTGTGCAAAGATAGTAAAAAAGTTTAAAGTAAAGGGATCCAAATAAAAAGTTTTGCAAAATTCCTATTCCGTTTTCCTTATAAATATCTTTTTTAAGGAGCCGGGAACCTGCTTTTCGCTGTATCTTTTGCTTCGCAAAAGGATGTCGCTGCAATCAGGGCTGTGAAATTTGTCTGTAATTCACAATTTGTTCCTATTATTAACATTGATAAACTGCTACACTGTTAAATTGTTCCATTATCTATATTTCCCATATAAAACAAACCAAGACATTTTTGGTTTTCTTCAATTGCTAAAGAATCTTTCAGATGATCAACAATTTTTGGGGAACTCCAGTAACAACCAACACCATTTGCGTTACAGGTAAGATACATATTCTGTACAGCCATAGAAACTGCTGCAATCTCTTCCCATTCAGGAACCATTCCGCTGAAATTAACAACGATGGAAACTACTGCATCAGCTTTATTGATTTTAAAACCAATATCCTGATATTTTTTTTCTAAAAAAACTTGGGGAGCTTGCGTAGACTTATAAATTTCCTGCATTTCGAAAGCTAATTTTGCTTTTTCCTCGCCTTTGAAAATTTTAAAACGCCACGGTTTTGTCCTCTTATGATTGGGAGCTAATGTCGCTGAATGTAGGATTTCTTCGATGATTCCTTGTGAGATTTCTGTTTCAGCATAATCTTTTGGAAAGATACTTCTTCTCTGCTCTATGATTTCTTTTAAAACTTCTGCTTTATTCATGAAGACAAAAATACGGAAAAAGCGGGAAGTGCTAAGTTTATGATTTATAAAAAATAATTGATCAAATTTTCGATTCCAAGTTTTTTTCAAAAAATTTCAGGAAAATATTTTTGCAGGTTGGAATTTGAACCGTTTTATGTTGCATAATCCGAATGGGGGGAACCATTTATAATCTAATTGTTTTACCCGCAGCTATTATAGTTCAGCCAACTTTAATATCTCATTCCATCTCGTGAGAATCAATTCTGTGTAAATTTCTTTTTGAAGACCGTACGAACCCAATGCAAATCCATCATTCCATTCTATCATTGCAGTTGAGCCATTATCTAAAACCCCGAAGTCAATTCCATAAGCATCAGTCCTCTGAGTTGATTTCTCAAAATCATTAATTGCATTTTCTACAACTTCCATATTTAATTTTAAACTTTCATCTCCATCATAATTTTTAATATCAACAATTTTAGATTTGTTTACGAAAACCCTATATTCAGAAAGCCAACTAACAACTGACGAACAATACAAATCCGTGTCTTTAGCTATCCCTTCAAAACGATTTAAATCAAGATTTGAGTTTATAACAAATCCTGTAAAAAGTTTAGCTTTTGATTTAGGTTTCACAAAAATGTTCATTACATCATCGCTATTACCTATCATTAATAATTTTTTAATACTACTTTCCCAAACGTTTCGATGCATATATTTTCTCAGACTTTTCGGATAAGAGTCATTAATCAATTTAATTCCAAGCTTCTTAAAAACACTCAGCATTATCGGATGATTACCAATAACTATAGTTTGTTTATCTATAACTATTTGGTTTCTTATTAATCTTTTATTTGTAAAAAGTTGACATTCGACTCCTATTGCTTCTAAAGTTTCTTTTACATCCTGATGTTCAGGCTCAATTATACCGTTACCATATTCATGAATATATGCTTTTAAAATCATAATTGTGAATTTTTGAAAATCGACGAATACTTTTCTCCTTTTTCTTGGTTCTTACAAAACCTCAATAATCTTCTGATGAATTTTATTCAACGTAAACTCTTCGCCAGCTTTCATGCCCATTATTTTTTGAGCCATCGGACTTTCGGGAGAAATAGCATAGAAGCGATCACCTTCAAAGAAAAATTCGCCCAAGGAAACAGAAATATAAAACCTGGCTTTATTGGTAATGACCAGTGAACCCAATTTTGCATGTTCAGAATCAGAATTTAAAACTTTCTTCATCTGTTCCTGCATATTTTTTAAGTTGGCCATCTGTTTATCCAAATGGTAAATCTCATCCTGCATTTCTTCACGAATAGAATCGTATTTTGAAGTTTTTTTTACTTCGCGGCTTGCTTCCAGTGTAAAGTTTAAATAAAATTCCAAGGTTTTTATTTTTCCAGAGATCATGTCTCTCACAAAAATCCGCAAATCATTTTTATTATAAATCGCCTTCTGCATACATCGTAATCTTTAGTTAAAGATAATATTTAATTTAAAATGTTGTTTATTTTTTTTAATCTCTAGGGTCAGATGATATTTCGAAAAAAAACTGCTTTCAAAATTTGAAAACAGTTTGCAAGAAATTAATTCTAAGTTATATTTACTTTTCAACCAAAGCTTTTAAATTATTAAGGCCTTCTTCGTAAGATTTTCTCATTTGGTAATCCATCATCGGTCTCATAATTTTCATCCAGGTTTCCTGTTCGGTATCCATACTCCAGGTAACTTTTGTAGAATTTCCTTCGGAAGTTAAAACAATATCAGAAATCGCCTGTCCTTCGAAAGGTCTTTTGAAAAGCATTTCTGTTTTTTGTTTTTCATTGGCAACCAATTCTTTAATTTCCTGGCATCCTGCTCCTGCATCATCATTTTTGCTATCCCAACAATACTTATCTCCTACTTCACCTGAAGTTCCGGTGTAAGTAATTTGCATATTTTTGTCTAATTTCATCCAAGGATTCCATTGGTTAAAAGACTTCATCGAAGCAATTTGCTGCCACACTTTTTCTTTCGGCGCATTCATCACCATCGATTTTTCGTAATGGTAGTTTTTACCAAAAGCAAGTACCGCAACGATTGCATACACAACAATCAGGAGGATAATTCCACCAATAATTTTTAAAATTGTTCTCATAGTTTATAAATATTAAAGTTATTTTTTATTTGAAATATGGTTTATTGTATTTAAATCTAAAATCAAAATTAAACATTTCACCACAACGCCATCTTTTCCTATGACAAGAATATTCTTCATTAAGTATTTTTGTCATAAATCTTAATCAAGGCACCGTTTTTGTGCATCAAAAAACAATAATTAAATTTACATCAATTAAAAATACATCAATGAATATTTTAACAGAAAAATTCAGCACACCATATCATTCAGCACCTTTTAATCAAATAAAAAACGAAGACTATCTTCCTGCTTTTAAAGAATTAATTCAAAAATCTGAAGAAGAAATTAATGTAATTGTTAACAATCCGGAGGAACCAACTTTTGAAAATACCATTGAAGCATTAGCCTTTTCAGGTGAACAGCTTGATGTGGCTTCCAATATATTTTTTAATTTAAATTCTGCAGAAACGAGTGACGAGCTCCAAAAAATCGCTCAGGAAGTTTCTCCAATTTTAACCGAATATTCTTCAAAAATTTCTCAAAACAAAGCTCTTTTCAACAAGATCAAAAAAGTTTACGACGAAAAAGAGAAATATAATCTGAATGAAGAACAGCAAATGCTTTTGAATGAAACGTATAAAGGTTTTGTAAGAAGCGGTGCTTTACTAAATGAAGAAGACAAAGAAAAATTAAAGAAAATCAGCATGGATCTATCTTTAAAATCACTTCAGTTCGGGCAAAACGTGTTGGCTTCAACCAATAATTATTTTAAACACATCACCAATAAAGAAGATCTTGCAGGAATTCCGGATGCAATTTTAGAACAATATGCCGAAGAAGCAAAAGAAAGAAATTTGGATGGCTATGTTTTGACATTGCAATATCCAAGCTACATCCCGTTGATGACCTATGCCGAAAACCGTGAATTAAGAAAAGAAATCGCATTGGCAAACGGCAAAAAATCTTTCGACGGTGGAGAGTTTGATAACCAGAATTTAATAAAAGAACTTCTAAATTTAAAACAACAAAAAGCAAAATTATTAGGGTATGCAAATTATGCAGATTATGTTTTGGAAGAAAGAATGGCAAAATCTCCAACAAAAGTAATTGACTTTCTAAATGAACTATTAACCAAAGCAAAACCTTACGCAGAAAAAGAAATCGAAGAATTAAAAGCTTTGGCAAAAGCTGATGGAATTGATGAAATGCAGGGTTATGATCACGCCTTTTATGCTGAAAAACTTCGTAAAGCTAAATATGATCTGAATGATGAGGAACTAAAACCTTATTTTCTATTAGAACAGGTTCAGGATGCTGTTTTTGGTTTAGCAAAACAACTTTTTGATTTGACTTTTGAAGAGAGAAATGATATTCCAAAGTACCATGAAGATGTGAAAGTTTACGAAGTAAAAGAAATTACGGCAGCATCAAGTAGTGGAAAAACAGAATCTGATTACAAAGCTTTACTTTATGTCGATTACTTCCCAAGAAAAGGTAAAAGAGCGGGAGCTTGGATGACGAGCTATAAAAATCAATATAAAAAAGATGGTGAAAATTCCCGTCCGCATATTTCGATTGTTTGTAATTTTAGCAAACCGACGAAAGATACACCAAGTTTATTAACGTTTCAGGAAGTGACAACTTTGTTCCACGAATTTGGTCATGCCCTTCACGGAATGTTGGCGAATACACAATATCCTACTCTTTCAGGGACTTCTGTAAAATGGGATTTTGTGGAATTACCGTCTCAATTCTTAGAAAACTTCTGCTATGAACCGGTATTCTTAAAAACTTTTGCAAAACATTACAAAACGGGGGAAGTTCTTCCCGACGAAAAAATTGAAAAAATAGAACAGTCGAAAAACTTCATGGAAGGTTATCAGACGTTGAGACAAATCGGTTTTGGATTGCTGGACATGAATTACCATACGAAAGTTGCAGAACTAGAGAGTTTGAGCGTAAAGGAGTTTGAGGATAGTTACACAAAAGCAACTCAGCTTTACCCAGTAAATCCTGAAACAGCGATGAGCCCGAGTTTTTCGCATATTTTTCAGGGTGGATATTCTGCGGGATATTATTCTTACAAATGGGCCGAGGTTTTAGATGCCGATGCTTTCCAATATTTTAAAGAAAACGGAATTTTCAATCCTGAAATCGCCGCAAAATATAAAGTTCTTCTTTCTTCTGGCGGTACAAAAGATCCAATGGAATTGTATAAAAACTTCAGAGGAAGCGAGCCGAAAGTGGAGAGTTTACTGAAAAGGGCGTTTGGATAAGATTAAAAAAAATAAATTTAAAACTCCAGAAAGGTTAAAACTTTTCTGGAGTTTTTTCTTTTAAATACTTTCTAAATTGTAAACTTTATTATTTTTGATAAAACGAACTATTGACCTTATCTCTGATTTTCATGAAATTTAAAATGTTACATTTTTCGCAATTGTGTTTTCAGTTATCATCTATTCTCAAAGAAGAAATGATTTCTCATATTCAGATAAAACTCCTGATTGCAGTTCAATTAAAAATGGAAACTTTACCCGAGATGAGAAAAATTCATTGAAAATAAAATTTCGTAAAAACAGAATGATTGAAATTATTGGCAAAAAATAGTTATTGTAGAAAGTAGCTTAAAGATGTTGAGTAAATGTAAGTTTGAAACAGAAATAAAAAGTATTAAAACAAAATATAAAATTACTGATGACTTTATTTATATCGGAAAAAAGACAGTATATGAAATTGTTGAAACAGGGAAAAATTATCTAATTATGGAATATTCTTGTAATGAAGATAGAAATACTTGCTCTGAAATTTTAGAAAAAGAATAAGGAGCAAAAACATTTTTCTAACTTTAATTTAAATTATAATTATCAAAATATGCTATTAGCCATTTTACTTCCATTTCTATCATTCATCGTCAGAGGAAAAATTATTACCGGAATTATTTGTTTTATTTTACAAATAACAATTTTAGGATGGATTCCTGCAGCGATTTGGGCAGCCTTATCGTTACAAAATTCAAGAGCTGAAAAACGAAATGAGAAATTGATTCGTGCTGTACGTGAAAATAAAGCTCAATTTTAAAACATGAAATTCTTTAAAATAATTTTCATCAATACCTTTATTTTTCTATTCTTTATATCTTGTAATCAGCAAAAAAACTGTGGTTCAGATTTTAATGCTTTCATAGAAAAATTTAAAAAAGACAGCACCTTTCAAAAACAGCACATCGATTTTCCTGTGATGGAATATTATTCAGACGAAGATTTCCCGATGGATATTCTTGAAAGAATGACAACTGAAGACAGCTACAGTTTTATTGATATAGAAAATGATTTACCTAAAGAATTAAGAAATAAAGATTTGTATGATATTCACATCAATCAAAATCAGGATACCATTTATTATCAAAAAATTGGAAAACAGAACAGTATTAATATTACCTACAAGTTCAGATGTACCCAAAAAACGTATCGCCTCATAGAAATAGAAGATCTGACCGATTAAGCTTTAACAATCAAAATTGAGTTTTACAATTTATCGTTTTTCCGTAAGTTAGTAATAAAAAAAACACTCAAATGCTAAAACATTTTCTTTTCTTATCATTGGTTTTTATTTCAAGTTTTGTTTATTCTCAACAAAAAGAATACGAAGCACCCAATTATAAAGTCATTCAGAAAAATATTGAGAATAAAGATTCAGAATTTTATTATCCGAAATTGATGGATAAGCTGAAAGCCAATGATACGCTTATTACCAATGATCAATACAAACATTTGTATTTTGGATATACTTTTCAGAAAGATTATCAGCCGTATAAAATCTCCGAAAATGAGAAAAAGCTTATCCCCTATTTTCAAAGTAAAGATTTAAAAAAATCAGACTACGCAGAAATTATAAAAATATCGAATGCTTCACTAAAAGAGTTTCCTCTCAATTTGCGGGTGATGAATTTTCTTAGCTACATTTATCATCTAGATGGAAATGAAGCGATGGCAAACAAAGTTTCTCATAATTTTTATGGTTTATTCGGAGCTATTTTCAGTTCAGGAGACGGAAGAGATTGTAAAACTGGATTTCATGTAATTACTGTAAGTCACGAATATGTTGTGATGAATATGTTGCAGTTAGAAATTGCTTCTCAAAGTTTATCTGGTGATTGTGATTATCTAAGTTTAGAAAAAGACAAATATAAATTACCGGGAGTATATTTTAACATTACAAAACTCAAGGAAAAGGGGTTTGGTTTTTAAAAATAAACTTTGACACTTTAGTACATGACATTTTTTAAAACTGCAAAAGAAACCAATGAAAAAACTATTTATTCTTTTTTCTATAGTATTATCCTTCACCATATATTCTCAAAATATACAGACTGAACTTTTTTTAAATGAAACCTTCAAATCTGAATTCTTTATTTTCCATTAAATTATGGGATAAACTTTTCGCATTATTTCTGGCTCCGCCACCGCCACCCACTCCACTATGAAACATTCCCCTCATCACATGGTCGATCAAGATGCTGATGTACAAAACTAATAATTACTTGGTCACCAATTTCAGGGATGGACATGAAACCGCGGTCTTGTTATTATCAATTTTTGTCTCATCATTTTTCATAAAAAAGGGACATTTTTCAGATCAATTTTTATAGTTATTTTTGAAGAAGAACTACATTACTTCATTTTAGTTTCTAATTCTTTCAGGTTATTTGCGCTAGTAGTGTTCCCCAATTCAGCAGCCATTTTCCAGTATTTTTTTGCATTTTCTGTATCATTGAGTTTAAAGTAGGCAACACCAAGGTCATTAAGTACAAATTTTGAGTCTTTATTATTCAACCCTATTTTACTAATATATTTTTCAAATTTGGAAATAGCCTTTTGAGGATTATTGGTTTCTAAATATATTGTTGCAGAATATTTTAAAGCTTCAGCATTGCCTAATTCTTCAGATTTTTCAAAATAAAATAATGCTTCATTATTCTTTTTTTGTTCATAATATTCTACTCCCTGATCAAAAAAATGATCATTATCATTCTTAAATAAAAAAAGATAGGTCATCCCAGCAAGCAAGGCCAATACGCCCACTATAGCTACTAGTTTTCTCATAATATCAAAATTAACATTCCTAAAAATAAATAAATTGTAAGTAAAATTTCAAAAGTCTTGCTTTTTAATATAAATACCCCATAAAAGTTTAAACACATCATTAGAATACAAAATAAAAAAAAGGGTATTTTGCTAAATTTCGAAAAATGATAATAAAATATATCAATGATGATATTTTCACCTTCCAAACCAATAAAAAATATTTTTTCTCCTTTTTTTAATTTCTCAATATCTTTAGAATTAATATAAAACCTTATTTCTCTATTTATATTGAATTTCAATATCTTTTCATCATCTTTAAAAAAAGATAATAAACCAGTTCCTGAATTGTAAAAAGTATTAGGATATTGATCAATATGAAATTGATAATAAGAAAATCTGTCTGATGATTTTTCTACGTTTTTAACAGTTCCTTGAATGAGATTAAGGTTATTCTTTAAAATCATTAAACTGGCAGGGACATATAAAATTCCTATAACAGAAATTATAATAATAAATATCCTCATCTCTAGAACTGATTTTCCCTAACTTTAATGCCTTCCATTGCTTTGATTTCATGCTCCATCAAACTTTTCAGAATTTCATCCTCCCCATAATTTTCCATTAAATTAAATGTAACAAAATCACCTACATCTTTAATTATATTTTCAAGCAGCCCTTTTTTCAAACTACTTGTTAATTGATCAGGAAGATTGGTCTGAATATTTATGCTTGCTGATGCTCGTGTATTGTTAACTTCTGTTATAGAAGGAGAATGATACGCACTTGTTGCAGATCCGGAAACATTTACTCCTATACGTGTTGTAGCAGGACTTGCATTAGGATTTGTTGACGAAGACATGGTTTGAGTACTAATTGTTGACTGCTGAACTCTTGTTCCCTGAATAATAATTTCACCATTGGGTGTTACAATTGCCGTTCTGTTCTGAGATATAGAAGTATTTTGTACTGTCGTAGAAGTCCTTATCGTAGTATTTACATCATTAATTGCTTCACCTCCTCCTGGAAAGCCTCCTTCGGGAGAGCTTGCGTTATCATATATACCCGTTCCTATAGTAGATACATTCTCATCAGGTTTGATAACTTTATCTATTCCGGTATCTTTTTTAAACTGTTCATATCGTAATCCTGCTTCATAATTAGCTCCAACTACTATAGCTCCCTGAATTATACCTATCCAATTTTTTGCTTTGACTGCATTAACTATAGCTGGTACTCCTTTCCATACGCCTCCAACTAAGTTCCCACCAAAATATGAGAGTCCAATAATAACAACAGTATCTCTAAATGTATCGACTCTTGTTTTATTAACGTAAGCATCAGCATACTCTGGTGAAAAAGTGATAAATATTTTCCCCCCAAATAAACAGTCCAATCTAGAGCTGCCAATAAGAGCTTTTTTACCTTCAAAATAGACATTTTGATGAACAGGTGCCCAATCATACATTAATGTTGTCATAGCACATATTGGATAACTAATAGCAGATGCAAGTCCAGCGGCAGCTCCACCAGCAGCACCAGCAGCCATTAATGTGCCCAGAGCAACACCGGCAGCTCCTCCTGTAAAAAATATAGCTGCCCCAACCGCAGCCCCAATCAATGCTCCGGCAATTACCATTTTTGAACATATAAAATTTCCACCTGTTCTGTCGTCAATTGTTGCCAGATTCTTATTCTGGGTTTTTATTGTTGTTTGGCTTGAAACCTTAATTTGTTGTTTTTTCATGCCTGAAGTGCAGACCAACCAAGATCCATCAGGAACATATAAGTTACTCATAATCTTATATTTTGTTAATTTCGTATCTTGATTTTGCCACTATAGTATCATTAATATTTTCAACAAAATCTGAATTACAACTATAAATGATATTATCTTTAATACTATAATTAGATATCAAACTGAAATCATAATTAAAGTTATTCCCTAATAATTCTCTAAAAGTTACATTATATAATTCTTTCAGAATTTCTATATTTTTTTCTTCTAAAAAGGACTTATTTTCTATAATTACATTACTCTCATTTTTCTCAACAATTCTATTTTTAAATTTCAACAAAATTTTAGAGCCTGAAAACAATGAAGAATAAAGCTTGATCGAATTTCCTTCATTAATTTTACGAAGATTATCAGAATTAAATTTTCCTGGATAAAGAAGATTATATTGGAGATTAGCATTGATGTGTGGCAAAGAATCCGTATAAACTGTTTCTCCATCTTTAATAAGTTTATTTAACATTTCTTTATCATCAGTGACCCCCGATAAGTTTTCCTTTACCATATCCCATTTTTCTTTAATTTCTTTTTGATTTTCAATTTTTTTAATTTTTCCAAAATCATCAGTAATTAAAACAATATCTTCAAAAGGCTGATCAAGAAGTGATAATAAAACCAAATAATTATCATAATGTGATGAACTACATTCAATCTTTTTAGATTTTTGACTAACAAAATATCTATAATTATCTAATTTTTCAATCTCAACTGTAATCTCATTCATTGTAGAATACACAAGATTTTTAAAATTAAAATATTCATTTTTTGAAACTATATTATAAATACTTATATTTCTTATCGAATCAGGTTTTTTATATTCGGCATTTAATAAAATTGTTTTGACATGTATGGGAATAGATAGGCTATGTATTTGCTGTGTAAGTAAAGACTGACTATTATGAAAATCCAACACTTCATTTACAGTTCTTTCATACTTTCCAGCAATTGACTCTAATGTATCTCCTTTTTGTATTTCGTATTTTATAATATCCATTTTTCCTAATTAATATCTACCTTTCCTCCCGTAATTTTCGTATCGCCCTTAAAATTAGCTATTGCACTTCCCGCTTTGATATCCACTTCGGCACTTGTTATGGAAATTTTAGTTCCTGTAATTATAATCTCACTATTTCCGACTTTAAGAGTTATTTTATCTGCTCCTGTCAAATCAATTACTCCATTATTATCCATTGTGAGTACACTTTTTCCTTTACCTACTTCTACCTTATGTTTGCCTCCTACATCAGCAATATGATCACAACCAACTTCTAATTTTTTATTATTTCCAATTTTGTCAGTTTTATCATTCCCAACAGTTTTTGTACTGTCATTATTTGCATGATGAATCACATTTCCTGCGCCATCAAATTTCATATTGGCTCCCCCTTGATCAGTCAAATAAACAGAACCTTCTCCATCATTTAATTCTAATTTATTTCCACTTCTACTGCTTAAACTTTTTATATTATTTCCGGTACCACCTCCAGCTCCGATGCTTCCATGGAACATTCCTCCCATTACAAAAGGTCGGTCTGGATGTTGATGAACGAAATTAATAATTACCTGATCACCTATTTCGGGAATGGCCATAAAACCACGGTTTTTGCTTACTTTATCACTGCTTCCGGCATCTGGAGTCATTACTCTAATGAATTCCGAAGTGTCCTGTCCGCTTTGCCAGTCAAACTGAACTTTTACTCTTCCTTGGTTCAATGGGTCTGCATTTTCTGTCACTTTTGCAAACTGAGCTTCAGCTCTTGGAGTTTCAAATTCCGGACGCGGAATGTAACCGCTGTCTGCTGCAATCGCTTCAAAATTTCCGGTGTAATATCCTCGGGCATCAACTTCATGAGTTACTGCTACCATCATTAATTTGGTGAAATAAGAAGTCTGGTTAGAATCTGCTTTTCTCATCTCAACATCTGCCGTACATCCAGGGTATAAAAATGGGACTGTAGTTTCTCCCGAAGTAATAAAAACTTGGGAAGCTTTACTTCCAGCCGTTCCTTTTTGCGATGCATCAATATCCATAAAAGAAGCAGCCTTAATAGGCGCAACTCTTAGCGATGGGGTTGTAAATGTTTTTTCTGAAATTTCGTATGCGCGTTTTGCGATATCTGAAGCGTGGTTAATTTTAGAACTTCCCGTCGTCAGTTTTTCATTTTTACTACTGTTATAGCCATAGAATGAAGGATTCACATGTTGTGCTTTCATCCGTACTTTTATATCACTGACGTTGCTTCCGTAAGTAAGTTTAACAGGTTGCTCCGAAGGAGGTAGTTTTCCAAAATGAAGTACTTCCCCATCGTAGAAAAATTGCTCACCATAAGCTTCTGCAATTCTTGCAAGATAATTATAATGCGTTTCTTCGTATTGAGAACTGTAAGAAACATTTCCGTACTGAGCGTCAATTCTGTAATCAAATTTACTTCCGCCCAATCCCTCTTTAATGACATGATCTGCAATACTGTTTAAACTTATCGGTTGTGCCCCTCCGAAGCTTTGAATATGCGGAGCTGCATCCAATAAAACAGTTGGACTAAATCCACTCAGTACAATATTTCCCAAACTGCCTTTTTCCTGGCTGAAGCCTACTTCTGTAATCACACCAACGAAATTTCTTTCGGGACCGTCGATGACGTCTTTATATTTAAAGATTACTGTAAGTCTTTTTCCTAAAAAATTCTGAGCTTCTTCAAGATTATGATTTTCTACAGAACCAAGGGTATCATGAGCAAGTGTAATGCTGAATTCATGATGTTTTATGGCACTTTGGCTTAATTTAAAATGCTTAAAATGTTTGATTTCTTTACCTTCAACAATCAAATCAAGCTTTACCACTCTGTTGATCCCTAAAATCTGACTTGTAGGAATTGCCAAAGCATTATGAATTTTAGAAGTCGGCTGATTTACCCAGACTTTGTCTTCTACTATTGCCGAATTATTGGTCTGAGCCATCTGATTCATAAACATACCTGAAGAATTCTGAATCGCTCCATTAATTGGCTGACTGACATTTTTAATATTTTCAGTGGCTTTATCTGCTATTTTTGTTGAAACTTCTTCTTTTAGGTTTTGCGTTGCGCCAGATTTTATTTCATCCGAAAGCTGCGGTTTTATAGAATTATCCTGAAACATAATATTTTTCTTTAAACTTGTGAATTTGATTTTTTATATTTTACTCTACCTCATCTGAGATGACAAAATTTTCATGTTGTTAACTATGAAAATTTTTGTGATTCTAACTATTTTAAATTTAATCATAATTAATACCGAAAGAAAAATTTAAACTTAAAATTTCGCTTTTTGTAGTAATACTACGACTCGTTTTTGAGTAATTTCTATTTTATTGAGACAAAAGTTTCCGGTCTTCTTTATATCTGTTTTCACCATAGTTTTCAATGAAATTTACAGAATACTTATCTTTTTCCCTCAAACCTTCATAAAGTTTTACATCTAGTTCCGCTTCTGCTTTTTGATTTTTTTTCACAGGAAATATAATATTGTATTTGTCTTGAAGTTCTTTTTTCATTTTTGACAATTTATCAAAATAAGACGCATTACGAGAATTATAATCGGTAGATCTACGTTGATCTTCCGACTCTATATATTCTGCCATGGGAGAAAGATCTGTACCTTTTATTTTGGGATTACCTCCTTTTTCTAAAAAATATTGAGCTGTAGAAAGGTCACTCCGTGCAGCTGCTTCCATAATATTATCTCCGAGATAAGAAATATGATTAATATCTGCTCCATTTTCAAGTAGAAAATCAATCATTTTTCGCTCTATATTTTCTTGTCCCAACATCATAGCATCACAAAGCGGGCTACTTCCTACTGCAGGATTAGGATTGGCTTTAAACTTAAATAAAAGTTTTACCATCTCATAATTATTTGTTGCTACAGCATGTGATAATGGAGTATCATTGAGTCCTTCAAAGGGAATTATAATATTAGGATCTGCTCCACTTTTAAGAAGAATTTCCATTGCTGGAAGATTTTCTATAATAGAAGCATACATTAATAAAGTATATCCTTTAGTATCACTCAACTGATTGATGATTTGTGTGTCATTCTTTAAAAAATTTTCTAATCCTGAATTATCTTCATCAAAAATTTTCTGTGCAGCCTGTAATTGCGCTCCTTCAAATAATTTTTGAGGAGGATATTGCTCTTTATTTTGAGTTTTTCGGGATCTTGTATCCTGACAGGAAAATAAGGTCATGGTAAAAAAGATTAAAAAGATTATTTTTTTCATGGATTATGGGTTTACTGCAATTACATTGGTATTAATGGTTGCAATCATAGCTTCTACAGCATCTGCATACGCGCTGTGACCGCTTCCGAATGTTTTCAGATTCATTCCTTCATTATCCGGAATGTATCCGAAAATTTCGTTTTGTTCGCCTAATGCTCTAGGAACAGCACCTGTAAGACCTCCAAAAATTGCCAGTTTATTCAGACCGGGAATTCTCGAAATTGCAAGTGTAGATAAAAGACCTTCTCTGTTATTCTGAAGTGCATTAAGGATATCATTACTCGTACTGTAATTCGTGATATTGGAAGTAGAACCTACCGCACCTTGTTCATCCAAATATTTAAGAGTATTATCGTGAACTCCTCTTGTATTAAAAGTATAAGCCGGTAATCCTGTATAGTAAGATGCCATTGCAGAATTTCCTCCTCCCAAAGAATGTCCTGTGAAAGAAACATTTCCGTTAGTTGCATTCTTCATTTTCTTTGCCAAATCCACTGTTTTTTTTATCTGCGGAGTTTGAGCACCAAAAGCCTGTCCCCCATCTTCTATAAACCAATCATGATAAAATTGCATTCCTTTAGGTTCAGAACCTCGGAAAGCTACAAAATATTTCCCTGTTTTTTTATTATGATATAAGGAAGCATAAAAACCATCATCATTATTTGTATTAAAATCCTCTGGTTTAAATTTATTTTTTCCAAAAATATCATTGAGTTGACTTTGTGAATTTGTATTAACTCTTGTATAATCACCAATCTGTGTAGCCTCATCAGAATTATCATTATAAGAATCCTGCGCCATCGATGCAGCGTTGCTCAATTCAGTAATTTGAGCTGGTGTAGGAAGATGAAATTTCACTGTTCCGCCCAAAAAACAGTTTAAAGTAGAGTTTTGAAGAAGTGGTTTTTTACCTTCAACCCTCACCTTTTGATGTGTATTCGTCCAGTCGCTTCCTTTGGTAAGAAATGAGCAGATATTCAGACAATCATCAATAAGTGCACTTCCTGCCCAAGCTGCAGCAGCCAAAACAAACAATCCGCCACCAAATGCAGCGGCAATTCCAACTCCGGCAACAGCTCCGGCAATCATCATTTGAGGACATATAAAATTATCTTTAAAACGATCGTCTTCTGTCGCCATCAGTTTGAAGCCATTTTTAAGATAAACGCTCGACTGAGAACTGACTCCTATTCCAATCAACCGTCTTCCGCTCGTACACATAAGCGGAGTTTCTTGTGCGATATACAGTTGACTCATATTGTTTATGTTATTAATTGAATATGATATCTGCAGACATACAGCATTTTTTCATTCAGCTTTTCCTTTACATGAAATACAATTTCTGATAAAACGGAATCGAGGTTATAAATATATTCTCCTTCCATCATCAGATCGTATTCTAATGGAATATTTAAAGCTTTCTGATAATTATTAGTATAAATTTCGTCAAAATCTCCGGTATGGCTTTTAAGCTTTCCTAGAATATTCATCTGAAATTTATCTTTATTATCCACAAACTGATAGTTTGTTTCGTATACTATTCTTTCTCCCGTAAAAAGGGTTGAAAGAAATTCTCTTTCTTTAAAACTGCCTTCATTTGTAAAATTCACTCCGGTATTCGGAAACGGATAAAAAAGTATCTGATAAAGGAGATTTGCTTTAATATTATCATCAATTCTCTGAAATTCTTTATCATAAATATTGATGATTTCGTTATAAGAATCTTTTACCAATTGAAGAAAACGAAGTTCTTTTCTTTTAATCTCTTCCCATTTTTCAATAATTACCGTTTCATTTTCAATCTTATCAATCGTTTTATCCTCATTGAGAAGTAATGAGAGATTTTCTGTTGCTTTATTTACCTGATCTAAAATTTCATAGAAAGGCCTCATCTGAGCATCGAAATGAATATATTTTTTATCAGAAATAAGAATTTCAATATGCTTATATTCTCCGGGAATGATTTCCCAGATTTCTTCTGTTTCTGTTTCGTTTGCTTTTCCGTTGCCTAATGTAAGGTATGATTTGACGTTTACAGAATATTTTCCGTTTCTGTACCAAGCATATTTAAATGAATTTAATTCTTGAATTTCGTTTACTTCACTTTGATTCATAACCGGAAAGTTTTGGAAATTAAGGCTGATTTTACAACAAAAATGATATTATATCGAAAATGTGTATGAATAAAGCTATTCATACACATTAATCATTTCATAAGCGAGAAATTAAGCTCCCGGCCAAACACCTGCGTATTCAGCTCCACCGTAGTTGATTTTTTCTGCACTTACTACAAAGCTGATTAACATAGAATTCTGGTCTATTGCATCAAAATCTACTTCGTGCTGAATAACGTATCCGTTTTCCCAGTTTAGGGTAATCAAAGTACCTTCTTCGTGAGATTTGTTGAAAGTAATTTCACCTGTAGTTGGCTTGTACTTGCCATTAAGCAAACTTTCAAGAATTTCAGATTTTTCTGTTGCTTCGATAGTCAACTTGATGATTGCATTAGAAGGATCTGATGCTACACGTCCTGAAACGTCTGTAGATCTCGATACACTGTAATTAAGCTTTAGTAATTTTTGTCCTTCGCTTCCGTTGAATTTTAAGATTCCTCTTGAATTGTCTGCCATGTTTTGTAAATTTTAAACAGTTAATATTTTGTGATTTGGTTAGTTCAAAGATAGAGCCATTGATTTCTTTTGGAGCTATAAATTCAATAAATCTCAGTTTTTGTAGTAATACTACGATTTGATGTAGTAGTTCTACGACTTTTGATACAAACACAGAAAAACCCTTTCATATAAAGGGTTTTAGATATTATGAAATAAAATTATCACATTGTTATGATTAATTTTAAGAAATGTTTAAGAAAATTTTAATATAAATTAATGTATATCATTAAACATATAGAAACGATGTACCTTTTCCATTCAAGAAATGAAAATTAATTCTTTCTCCATCCTATTTTATCCGGTTAATCTAAAAATAAACTCTTACTTAAACACAAGCAGATACTAATAAAAATACTTTTCTACATTGTTTTTTTGATTTTCTTTGCCAGTAGTTTCTTTTTTTATAATCCGTCCTTCTTTGTCAAGAGAGAATTTAATAGATTCTGTACGGAGTATTTCTTTTTCCTGAGATACTTTTCCATTTTTAACTCTATTAGAAAAACTAAAGTAATTTATTGAAGCATTGATCTCGTTTGAAAGATAAACATATTTCTTATCAGTTTCAGCAATTGGGATTTCAGAAGAATTATTAATATTATCCCATGCTAACTTCCTTTGTTTCTCAAGATTAATCGCTTCCCATTTTTTATTAACCAATACAGATGCATTTGCAATCTTAAATTCTCTGTGATTCTCTTCTGTAAGCTGATTCTTCGTATAAGAATAAGTTTTTATTGAAAAATGATTGACTAATTTACTGGCATCACTTTTATCTATTTCGCCATAATACTCAATAACCTTGAGAATTTTACCTTCAGAATCATATGTAAATTCCTGCACTTGATTCTGATCATCTGTATATTTTTTCAAAAGCTGTTTAGAGGAATTGTACTGATAATTGAATATTTTTTTCTCTCCATTTTTATCAACTTCTTCTGAAACTATATTTCCTTCTTTATTATAATTGTATTTAATATGCTCGTCGGGTATTTTGAATTCTATCAGATTGCCATTATTATCATATGTTTTATCAACAATCGTTTTCTTATCCTGTTGAACTTTCAATAACTGCCCAAATTTATTATATTCATAGGAAACATTAAATATTTTGACTTTGTTCTCATCTGGATATTCTATCTTTTTTCTAAGTGGCAAACCTAAATCATTTGTAACATTTTCTGTTTTAAAAGCTCCGTTTGCAATCCCTGTTTCACCAGTAGAAAATGCCTGATACTCTTCTATTTTTCCCGGAAAAAAGTAAAGCATATCATTTACTTTAATGAATCCTTCGTAATAAATTTCTGGAGAATACACATAGTAGAAAGATTTTTTCACATCTATTGTTAAGACTCTACTCCCAGAAGGTTTATAAAAAGTCACTTTATCGTTTGTTTTTTCAAAAGCTGTGTTTTGATTCGGGAATTGTTCTTTCATTTTTAATAAATTAACAGAGGTATTGGTTTCTTTGTTTTGCGTTTTCGATTGGCATGAGACCATTACAGAATTAATAGAAAATAAAATACTATAAGTCAGAATATGTTTTCTCATTATTTACTTTTTTATTATTTCTACTAAATTAGGGTCTTTTCGCATTATGTCCCACTGAAATTTCCATAAGGCAAATTTATCCGCAAGCACATTTACATTATTCGAAGGATTACTATCCTTATTTTTCAGGTTATAACTATAATCCATGATATTATCTGTAGTACCCTGTTCAATTTTTATACCTTCGCTGAACCATCCTCCATCTCTTTTCAAAAATGTATGGGGAAGATTAAATGTATGCCCCGCTTCGTGAATAAATGTTGAAGCATCTGCTTGCGGTGTAAGCATCGCGCTATCAGCATCATAAGAAACATCTTCTGCCTGTCCCAGCAATATAAGACCATTTTTCACATTACTGATAATACCGAAAGGCAACAAAAAAACGATGAGCTCTTTTTTATCCTTTGTTTCTCTTGATTTAAATGCCTTGTTGATTTTATTTCTTATTCTTCCAGAATTTGCTTCCTCATTATCATCATCAACTATAAAATGTGAAGCACCACTTTTTTTCAGTTTTAAATCATCAAAGAAAGAGTCCATTTCTTTCACATCTATTTCTAATTGCTCGTAATTAGTAGCGGTCTTTTCTTTATATCTGATGAGCGGTTGAGAAAACATATTGATTAAAGCTGGTTTATTATTATTAATGAATATTTCTTTGTTATTCATAACTCCCAACTGCTCATTATACAATGCTGTAGAAAGCAATTTTCTTTGAGCCATTAAGCTTTTAAGGTTAAGAAGTTCACTCTCCTGCTTTCTGATTAAATCTTGATTTTGCCTTATTCTATCAGCATTTCCACCAGCTATGATAGATGCTTGAAGAGTTTTTAGATTAGCTATTCCTCTTGTTAGATTTCTTTCCCTTTCGATGAGTTTTTCATCTTCCTGATAACCACTGGAAGCACCAGAAAGATAAACTTTGTCTTTGATATTTTCAACATAGATCCATCCTTTGAAAAACACCTTTACATATCTGAAAACCACATCGTATTCTACAGAATTTTTATAGATATTTAATATTCCCATTAACTCACCTGTAGTTACGAAAATAGTTGCCATGGAATTTGAGGTTTGCCCTGCTGCCTGGTTTTCTTTTTGTTTTTGTTCTTCAGCTTTTTCCTCTTCACTTTTTTTATGAAAACTTATTATTACCGTGCTATCTTCCGTTATATAATCCAAAAAAGTTATTTTCACAGTTTTGCTAAACTGCTTCGGATGACTTTCGTTGATATTAAAAGAAATACCATTATCATCTGTAAAAACGACTTCAACACTTTCATTTTTAGAACTTATTTTAATACTACCCTCTGCAGGTTCTTCGATATTGAAAAAAACATCCAATTCGTAGCTCTTTGAACTGCCTGCTTCGTCTTTTGCAAATCCGGAGAACCATGGTACAAAATAATTTTTATCCATAATATTTATTATGGATCTTCCTTTATTTTTACCCGTCTCAATATATCCAAATTTACGGATTGACATATATTGCGTTACAGACGCATATTCTTTTTTTAATTTATCTCTCCCGCTTACTAATGTTTTGTCGTCGTCATAATTGAAAGGTTCATTATAGGTTGTTCCATAATTATTTCCGGCATACCAATCAAATCCAAAATCTGGTTTGCTGCTATAATTATTTTTTCTTCGAAAAATAGCCAAGCCTTTTATAGAATTCTCCAATTTATTCTGATGCCTTTCCGGATTTCCGGCCTGCAAAATCTTCTCAGAACTTTTTTCGGCATATGTTTCGGAGGCACTTTCTGTAATATTGGCTTCAGAGTAATATTGCAGATTACCACCTACTGTTTCGAAAATCTTTCCCTTTACAAATCTCGTTCTGCTCATAGATCATTGTTTTAATGCGCTTTACCTATCTCTCCGCTTCTATTATCTATATTACCTTGTGCATCTTTTTTTATCTGTCCTGCAGTAAATGTTTCTATTCCTCCCTCATTATTTACAACAGTCTTCCCCTGTTTTGTTTCACTATGCACATCTCCGTCAATCATCTCTGTCAATTTCCCGGTAATGAACATACTCGCATCTCCAACTACAGAAGTCATTTTCATTCCACCAACACTCTGAGTTGTATTTAATCCAATAGATTGGCTTCTGTTCATACCAATTGTATCTGATTGATTCATTCCTACGCTGGTCGTCATATTTTCTGTAACATTAATATTCATGTTCTTACAGTTCAGCGTCATCGTTTCCGGAGCGGTGATATTAATATTACTTCCCGTTGTATCCAGATGAATCTCATTACCCGACTTATCTGTAATAATAATACTTTCATCTTCTGTGAAAACCACTTTATGCCCACTTCGGGTCATAATAGATTTTACACGGTTGTCTGCAAATCCACCTAAAGCTGTTCCCCCATGAAACATTCCTCCCATCACAAATGGTCGGTCGGGATGATTGTGTACAAAATTCACCATCACCTGATCTCCAACTTCAGGAATCGCTACATAACCTCTATTTTGAGTTATCTGATCCGTTCCTCCCGCATCAGGACTCATCATTCTGATGAAATGAGTCGTATCATTCGTCTGCCAGTCAAATCTGACCTGAACTCTTCCCTGTCCTTCCGGATCAGTATTTGAAATTACGGTCGCAATCTGGGGTTCGGCTTTTGGAACCGTAAACTCAGGTTTTGGTAAAAATCCTGTATCAGATGCTATTCCGGCAAAACTTCCGGTATAGTGACCGATGGTATCAATCTCATGAGTCGTTTCTGTAACCATGATTCTTGTGAAATAAGAAGTTTCATTCGTATCCGGTTTTCTCATTTCAATATCAACACTACAGCCCGGATGTAAAAATGGAACCGTTGTAGAACCTGAAAGATTAAAAACATTCACAGCCTCACTTCCAGAAGTGCTTTTTTGTGAATATTCTACATCCAAATGAGTGGTTGCCTTGATTGGAGCAACTCTTAACGAAGGAGTTTTATAGATATTATCATTATGCTGATAAGCGGTTTTTGCTAAATCCCCAACGTGTTGAATCGGAGTGGAGCCTGATATCAGCTTTTCGTTTTTATTGCTATTGTAGCCGTAAAACTGAGGCTTTGTGTGAACTGCTTTTAGTTCAACTTTTATGTCGTTGGCGCTGCTTCCATAAGTAAGTTTAATAGGCTGGTTTTGTGGTGGAAGTTTTCCGAAGTGAAGAACTTCTCCGTCATAATAAAACTGTTCACCATACGCTTCTGCCATTCTCGCCAG
>Ga0213827_1000524_pt1 | contig 29324 bp, 24 predicted proteins | sample MC6MC0898MG_FD_180669 | JGI IMG/M metagenome (GOLD analysis project Ga0213827, IMG submission 180669) | Enriched soil aggregate microbial communities from Iowa State University, Ames, United States - MC6-MC0898-MG | ecosystem: Environmental > Terrestrial > Soil > Unclassified | place: USA: Iowa...
ACAAGGACGAGACCCGCTCCATGCGCAGCAAGGAGGAAGCCAACGACTACCGTTACTTCCCCGACCCGGACCTGCTGCCGGTGGTCATCGAGGACAGCTTCCTCGAAACCATCCGCGCCGGCCTGCCGGAGCTGCCGCCGCAGAAGGTCGAGCGCTTCCAGAGCCAGTACGGCCTGTCGGCCTACGACGCCAACGTGCTGGCTTCCAGCCGCGAACAGGCAGACTACTTCGAACAGGTAGTGAAAATTGGCGGCGACGCCAAGCTGGCCGCCAACTGGGTCATGGTCGAGCTGGGCAGCCTGCTGAACAAGCTGGGTATCGAGATCGACCAGGCGCCGGTCAGCGCCGAGCAGCTCGGGGGCATGCTGCTGCGCATCCGCGACAACACCATCAGCGGCAAGATTGCCAAGACCGTGTTCGAGGCCATGGCCGCCGGTGAAGGCGATGCCGACAGCATCATCGAAAGCAAAGGCCTCAAGCAGGTCACCGACACCGGTGCAATCGACAAGATGCTCGACGAGGTGCTCGCTGCCAATGCCGAACAGGTCGAACAGTACCGCGCCGCCGACGAGGCCAAGCGCGGCAAGATGTTCGGCTTCTTCGTCGGCCAGGCGATGAAGGCCTCGAAGGGCAAGGCCAACCCGGGGCAAGTGAACCAATTGCTCAAGGCCAAGCTCGAAGGGTGATTGTTTTACCCTTGTAGCCTTGCGAGGGCTTTGCCCTCGTTCGCGGGTGAACCCGCTCCCACAGGTCCAACGCTGCTCTCAAGATCAGCGCGCAACCTGTGGGAGCGGGTTTACCCGCGAAGGCAGCACCGGAGCTTACGAATTGCTAAAACGATCCCTCACAAGCCTCGCCCTGTTCTCCCTGCTGGCCGGCTGCGCCAGCCACGACATCGACCCTAGCGGCTACAACCAGACCGGCACCGCCTCCTATTACGGCTCGCGCCACCACGGCAAACGCACTGCTAGCGGCGAAGCCTTCAACCAGCACGGCCTCACCGCCGCCCACCGCAGCCTGCCCTTTGGCAGCAAGGTGCTGGTCACCAACCTCGCCAACCAACGCAGCGTTGTGGTCCGCATCAACGACCGCGGCCCGCACACACGCGGCCGGCTGATCGACCTGTCACGCGCTGCAGCAGAAAAAATCGGCATGCTCCGTAGCGGAACGGCGCGCGTCCGGGTACAAGGTCTGAGCGACTGACTCAACTGGAGCCCCGACCATTTTCGACCTGGCCACCCTCCCCACTTTCAGCCTTCTGCAACTGGGCATAGCCCTGCTGTTGCTGGTGGCTGGCGCTGAACTGCTGGTGCGCGCCGCCTTGCGCCTGGCTCAGCGCCTGCACGTACGCCCATTGATCATCGGCCTGAGCCTGGTGGCGTTCGGCAGTACTGCACCGCAGCTGACCGTCAGCCTGCAGGCCGCTTACCAGGGTGCACCCGATGTGGCCGTGGGCAGCGTGATCGGCAGCAACATCTTCAACGTGCTGGTGATACTTGGCCTGGCAGCACTGATCATCCCACTGCGGGTATCGCGTCAGCTGGTGCGCCTGGACATCCCATTGATGATTCTCGCCAGCGGGCTGGTCTATGCGCTGGCTGCCAACGGCCATCTGGGCCGGGTGGAAGGCTTGTTGCTGCTGCTCGCCCTCGCCGGCTACCTGGTGATGCTTTGGCACCAGTCCCGCCACTATGCACGCACCTACCCTGCCCCGCGCCCACTCACCAGCAGCGCTGGGCGCTTCTGGACGGGCACATTGCTGCAGGTGGCCTTCGGCCTCGGCCTGTTGAGCCTGGCCGGCCATTTGCTGCTGGAAGCGGCAGTCGAGGTAGCGACTGACCTGGGATTGTCAGAACGCATCATTGGCTTGACTGTAGTCGCGGTGTGCACGTCGCTGCCCGAGCTGGCCGCAGCGTTGATCGCCGCCTTGCGTGGCGAGCGCGAGATCGCCGTGGGCACGGTGATCGGCAGCAACCTGTTCAACCTGCTGGCAGTACTGGGCCTGACCGCACTGACGGCCCCCGAGCCGCTGACTATCTCGCCCAATGCGCTGGCCTTCGACCTGCCGGTGATGCTCGGCGTCGCGGCGTTGAGCCTGCCTGTTTTCTATTCCGGGTACCGGATCACTCGCGCCGAAGGGCTGGTGTTTCTCTGCCTGTACCTGGCCTACGGCCTGCACGTGGCAGCTTTTACCATGGGCATGCCACTGGCCGGCCGCCTGGAGCGGTTGATGCTGTTCTACGTTCTGCCAGTGCTTGGTTTGGTGCTGCTGTATACCACTGTCCGTGCGTGGCGGCGGCAGCACTAACAGCGGGAAGCTCGTGTCGCGGCAGAGAAATGCATGCCTTGGGTTATTCGGCGCCTATGCAATCGAGCGCCGCCCGCGCGGCGCTTCGCGGGGCGAGCCCGCTCCCACATTTGTTTCGGGCCAATTTTGCCTGCTAGAGAGGCGCGCGTCCGCCTTGGTGCAAGGCTTGAGACCTGTGGGACAGCGGTAGCGCCAGCCGCGAGATTGCGCCGTGCTGCCAAGGCTGGCAACCATGATCTATCAGAAGTGGCACGTTGCAACAGATGTGGGAGCGGGCTTGCCCCGCGAAGCGCCGCGCGGGCGGCGCTCGATCTCAAGAGCGCTGCAACGCTCAAGACAAGCGCCTCGAATCCCGCCCCCTATCTCACGCCTGGCGTGCCTTTTTCAGACGAAACGCAACGTACAACACCGCAATCCACCCCGGAATCAACATCACCGAAATGCGAATCGGCGGGGTCAGGTACATCACCACCAGAATCAGCACGATGAACGCCAGGCACAGGTAGTTGGTGAACGGGTGCCCCCAGCTCTGGTAGAACGGCTTGACCCCCGCCGCCAACTTTGCCTTGCGGAACTTCAGGTGGGTAATGCTGATGCTTGCCCAGTTGATCACCAGCGCCGACACCGCCAGCGCCATCAGCAAGCCAAAGGCCTCACCCGGCATCAGGTAGTTGATCAGCACGCACATGCCAGTAGCGAATGCCGACACCCCCAGCGCCGTCAGCGGCACACCGCTACGGCTGACCTTGAGCAGCTGGCGTGGCGCATCACCCTGGCTGGCCAGGCCGAACAGCATGCGGCTGTTGGCGTAGACGCAGCTGTTGTAGACCGACAACGCGGCAGTCAGCACCACGATGTTGAGGATGGTCGCGACCAGATCGCTGTCCAGCTCGTGGAAAATCATCACGAACGGGCTGCCGCCTTGCACCACCTTCTGCCACGGGTACAGCGACAGCAGCACTGCCAGCGCACCGATGTAGAAGATCAGGATGCGATACACCACCTGGTTGGTCGCCTTGGGGATGCTCACGCGCGGGTTGTCTGCCTCGGCGGCAGTGATACCGACAAGCTCCAGGCCACCGAAGGAGAACATGATCACCGCCAGCGCCATCACCAGCCCGGTAACGCCGTTGGGGAAAAAGCCACCGTATTGCCACAGGTTGGCAACGCTGGCATCCGGGCCGCCGTGGCCACTGCTCAGCAGCCAGGCACCAAAGCCGATCATGCTGACGATGGCCACCACCTTGATCAAGGCGAACCAGAACTCCATCTCACCGTAGACCTTCACCTGGGTCAGGTTGATGAGGTTGATCGCCACGAAGAAGATCGCCGCGGTGGCCCAGGTGGGGAATTCCGGCCACCAGTACTGCACATAGATGCCCACGGCCGTCAGCTCGGCCATGCCCACCAGCACATACACCACCCAGTAGTTCCAGCCTGAGACGAAGCCGGCGAACTCGCTCCAGTACTGGTGAGCGAAGTGGCTGAAACTGCCGGCGACCGGCTCTTCGACCACCATTTCACCCAGCTGGCGCATGATGAAGAAGGCCATCAGCCCTGCAATGGCATAGCCCAGCAGAACGGAAGGGCCCGCCAGCTGGATGGTCTGGGCAATGCCCAGGAACAACCCGGTACCGATGGCACCACCCAGCGCGATGAGCTGGATATGGCGATTCTTCAGCCCGCGCTGTAGCCGCTCGGGCGTGCTCTGGTCTTGCATGAAGTGTCCTTTAGGTCAGTGAGGCAGTGTTTTTATGTTGTTTGCAGCCAAGGATCTAGATCCATCCGCCCCACTGCAAGATGAAAATACCAATGTTGGTGGTGATCGCCGCCATTAGCGTTGTAATCACGATGATCGAGGCCGCCAGCTCATGGTTGCCGTTGGCCGCTCGCGCCATGACGTAACTGGCCGCCGCCGTCGGGCTGCCAATGTACAGGAACAGGATGCCCAGCTCGGCCCCGCGAAAGCCGCAAAGCCAGGCGCCGAAGGTGCCGATCAGCGGCAGCCAGACCATCTTCACCAGGCTGACATCGATGGCCAGCTTGCCGCTATCGCGCAGCGCTGCCAGCGACAGGGTGCCACCAATGCACATCAGCGCCAGCGGCAGGGTCATCTGCGCCAGGTAGTCACCCGAAGTGAGCAACCAGTTCGGCAGCGGCACCTGGCCGTAGGCCATGGGCGTGGCCACCAGCACACTGATGATCAACGGGTTGCTGAAGATGCTTTTGCAGATGCTCCACGGGTCGGACTTCAGGTCCGGGCTGTACACCGCCAGCACCACCGAGGAAAGCGAGTTGTACATGAGGATCACCAGGCCCGCGAGCACCGCGCCCAGAGAGATGCCGTAGTCACCGTACAGGCTGGCGGCCAGTGCCAGGCCAATCACACCGTTATTGCCGCGGAAGGCGCCCTGGGTGTAGATGCCACGGTCGGCCCGCGGACTGCGCCAGATGGCCATACCCCAGGCCACGGCGAAGCTGACCAGCGTGGCGGCGATAAAATAGAGAATGACCCCAGGCTTGACCGCCGACGCCAGGTCCGCGTGGTAGATGCCCAGGAACAACAGCGCCGGCATGCAGACGTTGAACACCAGCTGCGAGGCGACCCGGTTGAAGTTGTCGTCGATCAGGCGGATGCGTTTTAGCAGTACGCCCATGAACAGCATGGCGAAAACCGGTGCCGTGATGTTCAGCGTCTGGATGAGAAGGGCGAGCATGCGCAAGCGATCCTGATGGAGGTTGCCGTTAGGGGGCTAATGATACGTCAACGGCTGCGAGTTGCGGGGAACAGGGTGCGATAAAGGGAAGTGTCTGACAGTACCGGCCCTTTCGCGGGCAAGCCCGCTCCCACAGGTACCGCGCAGCCTTCAAGAGCGGCGCGGTACCTGTGGGAGCGGGTTTACCCGCGAAGAAGCCAGCGCCGACTCAGCGCCGAACGGGGCGCTTCTGCAGTTTGCGCTGCAAGGTCCGGCGGTGCATGCCCAGAGCCCGCGCGGTCGCGGAGATGTTGCCTTCGTGCTCGCCCAGCACACGCTGGATGTGCTCCCACTGCAGGCGGTCGACCGACATCGGGTTTTCCGGCACCAGGGTGTCCAGGTCCGTGTGCTCCGAGAGCAGCGCCGCCAGCACATCATCGGCATCGGCAGGCTTGCACAAGTAGTTGCAGGCGCCGCGCTTGACCGCTTCGACCGCGGTGGCAATGCTCGAATAACCGGTCAGGATCACCACGCGCATTTCCGGGTCCAGCTCGAGCAGCTTGGGCAGCAGCACCAGGCCTGAATCGCCTTCCATCTTCAAGTCCAGCGTGGCGTAGTCCGGCAAGTCGTTCTGCGCCAGGACCAAACCTTCCTCGGCGGAGCTCGCAGTGCTTACGCGAAAGCCCCGACGACTCATGGCGCGGGCCATGACCCGGGTAAAGGTGGCATCGTCATCCACCAGCAGCAGGTGCGGCAGCTCTTCGCTTTCGACCTGGTTTTCTTCGCTCATCATTCTTCTCCTCGCGTGCCATGGGGCAGGCGCAGTTCGGTGAGGGTGCCACCCTGCTCATGACTATAGAGTTTCACCGAGCCGCCCGCACGGGTCACGCTGGCTTTGCTCAGGAACAGGCCCAGGCCGAAGCCTTTGCCCTTGGTGGTAATGAAGGGTTTGCCGATGGCTTCGGCAATGGCCGGCGGCACGCCAGGGCCATGGTCGCGGATGCTGATGACGATGTCCTGGGCGTCCCAGTCCAGGCGCACCTCCAGGTCATCGGGGCAGGCATCGGCGGCGTTGTTCAACAAGTTCAGCAGCGCCTGGGTCAGGTCCGGTGGCGGCGTCAGGCGCGGCACCTGGCCGTCGCGCAGGCGCTGGAAGCGGTAACTGGCTTCCGGGCGCATCAGGTGCCAACGGTTGAGCGCCTCGTCCAGCCATTCGGTGACATCCTGTTCGACCACGGCCAGGCGGCGATTCGCTTCGGCGGCACGCACCAGTTGCTGCAGCGTCTCTTTACACAGTTTGACCTGGTCCTGAAGAATCTGCAGGTCTTCCTGCAACAGCGGGTCTTTGTGGTCCTGGCGCATTTCGTTGAGCAGCACGCTCATGGTCGCCAGCGGCGTGCCCAATTCATGGGCGGCGCCGGCGGCCTGGGTGGCCACGGCCAGCAGCTGTTCATCGCGCAAGCTCTCTTCACGGCGCTCGGAGCGCAGTTGCTCCTGGCGGCGCAGCTCTTCGGCCATGCGTGCGGCGAAGAAGGTAATCACCGCAGCGGCCAGCGCGATGCTCAGCCACATGCCGTACACCTGCATCTTGTCGCGCGCCATCGGCAGCCCTTCGAGCGGGTAGAACTGCACCAGCAAAAGGCTATAGGCGGTCAGGGCAATCCCCGAAAGAATCAGCGAGTAGAGCCACGGCAAGGTCACCGCAGCGATCGCCAGCGGCACCAGGTAGTAAGAGACGAACGGGTTGGTCGAACCGCCCGAATAATAAAGCAGGGCGCTGTGGATCAGCAGGTCGCAAGCCAGCTGCAGTGCATATTCAAGCTCGGTGACCGGCAGCGAAAGGCGCAGGCGCAAGGCGGTGAAGGCGCACAGCAGGGACGACAGGGCCAGGGTCGCAGCCAGCGAAAACCATGGCAGCGGCAGCAGTTCGGTCCAGTAGGCAACGCCCACGGAGCCTGCCTGAGCAGCCAGGACCAGAACGCGAATGACAGTGAGGCGCCAGAGGTTCTGGCGAGTAGCGGACAGCGGTTGTGCGGCGGCGAGCATGAGCTCTCCTGATGAGTGCTCCAGGAAAATCGGCTGGAGTATACCGAAGCCGGGCGGCCAGCTGCAGCGATGCGGCAAAGCGCCACACTTTGTCACAGGTTCATGATGGCACTTTTGAACCCACTACACTGTTCCCGGTCTGATGGGCCATGCGTGGGATGGATGCCCAGAACCCACGCCCTTTATTGCCAAGGAGTACCACATGCATATCCCTCGTCGCGGCGCTGCCCTGATCGTCTCTTGCGGCCTGCTTGCCAGTTTGCCAGTGCTGGCGGCTGATGAGCCGCGCTTCAACCAGGTATCGCTGCGTGCTGAAGTCAGCAAGGAAGTGCCACGCGACCTGATGGTCGTGACCCTCTACAGCGAAGCGCAGAACACCGACCCGGGCAAGCTGGCCAAAGAAATCACCGAAACCATGAACAAGGCCGTGCAGCAGGCTCGCCAGGTCAAGGACGTGAAGATCAGCCAGGGCAGCCGTAACAGCTACCCGGTCTACGACAGCAAGGGCCAGAAGATCACCGGCTGGCGCGAACGTGCCGAGCTGCGCCTGGAAAGCGCCGACTTCCCGGCCCTGTCGCAGCTCAGCGCCGACCTGCTGCAGGACCTGAAGATGGGTGGCATGGACTTCTCCATCGCCCCAGCCACACGCAAAACCAGCGAGGACGAGCTGCTCAAGGATGCGGTCAATGCCTTCAAGGCCCGTGCGCAACTGGCAACCGAAGCGCTGGGCGGCAAGGGCTACAAAGTGGTCAGCCTGAACCTCAACAGCAGCGGCTACCCACGCCCCTACCTGCGCAGCGCACCGATGGCAATGAAGGCCATGGGTGCCGATGAAGCGGCGCCAGCGCCGGATATTGAAGCGGGTACCAGTGAAGTCAGCATGAATGCCGATGGGTTGATCGAAGTTCAAATGCCTTGATGCACCCGGGGGCGCCTCGCGCCCCCATCGCCGGCTTGCGGGCGATAAGGCCCCTCCCGAGTCAGAGTTTCAGACATTTCCTACGCACCAATAAGGTGCTTCCTACACTTCCCCTCTTCCCGAAACATCCAGCAAAAAGCCATCATTTAACCTGCGCAAACGATCAACTTCGGCGAAAGTTACATGGATGCGACATCCATGTACGGTCGTACTACTTTTCTGACGCCAACTATCCTTCCGAGTGTTGCATTGGGAACACCCCCTGCATAAGTATCCGCAGGTCGGCTCACGAGGCCACCTCAAATCAAAAAATGACAACAATGAGGCCACCATGCTCAAACACGCAGTCATTCCGTTCCTGCTCGGTGCAGGCTTGCTCGCCGGCGCACCCGTTGCGCACGCCGCGTCCAACCTGGTGTTCTGCTCAGAGGGCAGCCCGGCAGGCTTCGACCCGGGGCAATACACCACCGGAACCGACTTCGACGCCTCGGCCGAGACCGTGTTCAACCGCCTGACTCAGTTCGAACGTGGCGGCACTGCTGTCATCCCGGGCCTGGCCACCCAGTGGGAGGTGTCCGACGACGGCAAGACCTACACCTTCCACCTGCGTGAAGGCGTCAAGTTCCACACCACCGACTACTTCAAGCCAAGCCGCGAATTCAACGCCGACGACGTGCTGTTCACCTTCAACCGCATGCTCGACAAGAACCACCCGTTCCGTAAGGCCTACCCCACCGAATTCCCCTACTTCACCGACATGGGCATGGACAAGAACATCGCCAAGGTGGAGAAGGTCGACGAGCACACCGTCAAGTTCACCCTCAACGAGGTGGACGCCGCGTTCATCCAGAACCTGGCGATGAGCTTTGCCTCTGTGCAGTCGGCCGAGTACGCCGACCAGTTGCTGAAAGACGGCAAGCCTGCCGACATCAACCAGAAGCCGATCGGCACCGGCCCGTTCGTGTTCAGCAAATACCAGAAGGACGCGCAGATCCGCTTCAAGGGCAACAAGGATTACTGGAAGCCTGAGGACGTGAAGATCGACAACCTGATCTTCGCCATCACCACCGATGCCTCGGTGCGCATGCAGAAGCTGAAGAAGAACGAGTGCCAGGTCACCCTGTTCCCGCGCCCTGCCGACATCGAGCCGCTCAAGGCCGACAAAAACCTGCAGATGCCGAACCAGGCCGGTTTCAACCTCGGCTACATCGCCTACAACGTGATGGACAAGATCAAGGGCAGCAACGAGCCCAACCCGATGGCCCAGTTGAAGGTGCGCCAGGCACTGGACATGGCCGTCGACAAGAAAAAGATCATCGAGTCGGTCTACCAGGGCGCCGGCCAGCTGGCCGTGAATGCCATGCCGCCGACCCAGTGGTCCTACGACACCAGCATCAAGGACGTGCCGTACGACCCGGAAAAGGCCAAGCAACTGCTCAAGGAAGCAGGCATCAAGGAAGGCACCGAGATTACCTTGTGGGCCATGCCGGTACAGCGCCCGTATAACCCAAATGCCAAGCTGATGGCCGAGATGCTGCAGTCCGACTGGAGCAAGATCGGCATCAAGGCGAAGATCGTCAGTTACGAGTGGGGCGAGTACATCAAACGCTCCAAAGGCGGCGAACAGGGCGCCATGCTGATTGGCTGGAGCGGTGACAACGGTGACCCGGACAACTGGCTGGGCACCTTGTACGGCTGCGATGCCATCGACGGCAACAACTTCTCCAAGTGGTGCTACAAGCCCTACGACGACCTGATCAAGCAGGCCAAGGCCACCTCGGACCAGGCCAAGCGCACCGAGCTGTATCAAAAAGCGCAGCACATCCTCAAAGAGCAGGTGCCGATCACCCCGATCGCTCACTCCACGGTCTACCAGCCGATGAGCGCCAAGGTGAAGGACTTCAAGATCAGCCCGTTTGCACTGAACGCCTTCTACGGCGTCAGCGTGGAAAAGTAGCACCGGGCCAGCCCCACCCATTCCCGTAAATGAAACCCGCCCCGACGCCACCGCGCCGGGGTTGGGGCCCCTGTTGCCGCCATTCGTACCCCGAAGCGGCAGAACGGACGGAAAAGGATTTGCCATGCGTCATACCAAAGTACTTTCGACCCTGCTCGCCCTGGGCCTGCTGGCCCCAGCCTGCGCCGCCCATGCAAAAAACCTGGTGTTCTGCTCCGAGGGCAGCCCGGCCGGCTTCGACACCGCGCAGTACACCAGCGCCACCGACAACGACGCGGCGGAGCCGATCTATAACCGCCTGGTGGAATTCGAACGCGGCGGCACAGCGGTGCACCCTGCACTGGCGACCAAATGGGAGGTTTCCGACGACGGCCTGCGCTACACCTTCCACCTGCGTGAAGGCGTGAAGTTCCACGCCAACAAGGCCTTCACGCCAAGCCGCAATTTCAACGCCGACGACGTGCTGTTCACCTTCAACCGCATGCTCGACAAGGGGCACCCGTTCCGCCAGGCCTACCCCACCGAATTTCCCTACTTCGTCAGCATGGGCCTGGACAAAAACATCGCCCAGGTTGAAAAGACCGGCCCGCTGACCGTGGTGTTTACCTTGAACAAGGTCGATGCCGCGTTCGTTCAGAACCTGGCCATGAGCTTCGCCTCCATCCTCTCTGCTGAATATGCCGAGCAATTGATGGCCAGCGGGCGCCCGAGCGACATCAACCAGCAACCCATCGGCACCGGCCCGTTCGTGTTCCAGCGCTATCAGAAGGACTCGCAGATCCGCTTCAAGGGCAACAAGGATTATTGGGCGCCGGATGAAGTGAAGATCGACAACCTGGTGTTCTCGATCAACACCGACCCTTCGGTGCGCATCCAGAAGCTACGCCGCAACGAATGCCAGGTCACCTTGCACCCACGCCCGGCCGACCTGCCGGCGCTCAAGGCCGACAACAAACTGCAGGTGCTGCAGCAACCGGGCTTCAACCTCGGCTACATCGCCTACAACACCCAGCACCCGCCGTTCGATCGCCTGGAAGTGCGCCAGGCCATGGACATGGCGGTGAACAAGCAGGCGATCCTCCAGGCGGTGTACCAGGACTCCGGCCAACTGGCCGTGAACGCCATGCCGCCCACCCAGTGGTCCTATGACAACAGCCTCAAGGACGCGCCCTTCGACCCGGAAAAGGCCAAACAGCTGCTCAAGCAGGCCGGGGTCAAGGAAGGCACTGAAGTCACCCTGTGGGCCATGCCCGTGCAGCGCCCGTACAACCCGAACGCCAAGCTGATGGCCGAGATGCTCCAGGCCGACTGGAACAAGCTCGGCTTCAAGGTGCGCATCGTCAGTTACGAATGGGGCGAGTACCTCAAACGGATGAAAAGCGGCGAGCACGACATTGCCCTGATCGGCTGGACCGGTGACAACGGCGACCCCGACAACTGGCTCGGCACCCTCTACAACTGCGACGCCATTGGCAGCAACAACTACTCGCTGTGGTGCGACCCGCAGTACGACAGCCTGGTCAAGCAGGCCAAGCAGGTCACCGACCGTGAGCAGCGTACCGCGCTGTACCAGCAGGCCCAGCAGCGGCTCAAGCAGCAGGTGCCGATCACCCCGGTGGCGCATTCAACCGTGAACCAGCCGCTCAGCACGAAGGTGGCCGATTTCAAGGTAAGCCCCTTTGGCCGCAATAATTTTTCCGGTGTGAGTGTTGATTGAGCGTTAGCCCGTGTTGGCCCTATCGCCGGCAAGCCGGCTCCCACATGGATCACCACAGACGTTGGAACCTGCTCGGTTCCTGTGGGAGCCGGCTTGCCGGCGATAGGGCCGGTACTGGCAACACACCTCCCCCTGATTAGCCCGGCAACCCCAGGCAACCCTGGCAACACCGCAAAATCCCGGCCCACAAGGCCAGGCAATAACTAAAAGAACAGAAAGGGAGCTTTAACCTTGAGACCATTGACCCTCACCGCACTGGCCTTATCCATTGGCGCATTCTGCGCCATGGCCCAGGCCGAAACCCAAAGCCAGGACTATGTCCCGTTCAGCCTCAAAGGCACCAGCGAACAGGACGAAGCCAAAGGCTTCATCGACGGCCAAAGCCTGTCCGGCAGCACCCGCAACTGGTACGCCCGCGAACGCGCCACCCGCGCCCCGCTGTGGAAGTACACCAAGAGCGACGGCAGCCGCCACGACACCCACAGCCGCGACAACTGGCTGCAAGGCACCATCCTCAACTACAGCTCGGGCTTCACCCAAGGCACCGTCGGCTTTGCCGTCGAGGCCGCCGGCTACAACGCCATCGCACTGGAGCAAGGCCGCGCCGCAGTGGCCGGGCCCAACAACCGCACCCTGACCCACAGCGACGGCGACCCCATCGGCCAGTGGAGCAAGATGGGCCTGGCCAACGTCAAGGCGCGGGTGTCCAACACCACCCTCACGGTCGGCCGCCAGTCGGTGGACACACCGATGATCGCCTACATCGGCAACCGCGCCCTGCCCTCGAGCTTCCAGGGTGCGTTCCTGCACAGTGCCGAATTCGACAACCTGTCGTTCGACCTGGGCACCTTCGACCGCGTCTCGCCGCGTACCGAACAGAGCCTCAGCAAGTTCCGCACCGAGTACGGCGCCGCAGGCGTGGAGACCGACCGCGCCAGCACCGCCGGGGTCAACTACCAGCCACTCAAAAGCCTGACCACCAGCCTGTACGCCACCAAGGTCGACGACTTCTGGAACCAGTACTACTTCGGCGCCAACCATGTGCTGGGCGACAGCGCGGTGCTGAGCCTGACCACCGGCCTTAACTACTACAAGACCGTGGACGCTGGCAGCCAGAAGATGGGCGAGATCGACAACGACACCTACAGCCTGTCGTTCGGCCTGACCCACCAGGCCCACACCCTCAGCGCGTCGTGGCAGCAGGTCAATGGCAACGAGTACTTCGACTATCTGCACGAAACCAACGGCATCTACCTGGCCAACTCACTGCTCTCGGACTTCAACGGCCCGAACGAGAAATCCCTGCAGATTTCCTACGTGCTGAACATGGCGCCGTACGGCGTGCCGGGCCTCAAGTTCAACCTGTACAACGCACGCGGCTGGGGCATCGACGGCACGCACTACCGGGGCACCGCCTATGACGTCGCCGGCATGGACGGCGAGACCCACTACGAGTGGGGCATCGGCACCAGCTATGCGGTGCAGAGCGGTGCGCTGAAGGACACCAGCATCCGCGCCACCTACACCGCGCACCGTGCCAGCAAGGCCCAGGCCGATGGCAGCCTGGACGAGTTGCGCATCGTTACTACCATTCCGTTCAACATTCTCTGACCGCTGACGCCTGGGCCCGCATCATCGCAGGCCCAGGCGGCTACGCTGGAATCAATGCAAGCAGGGAGTACACATGAGATTGCTACCGCTCCGCGCTGCCCTGGCAGCGGTCATCCTCGGCGCCGCCGGCAACCTGGCGGCCAAGCCACTGGTGGTGTGCACCGAAGCCAGCCCGGAAGGCTTCGACATCGTCCAGTACACCACCGCAGTCACCGCCGACGCCTCGGCCGAAACGGTGTTCAACCGCCTCGTCGACTTCAAGCCCGGCACCACCGACATCCAGCCGGCCCTGGCCGAGCGCTGGGACATCTCCGCCGATGGCCTGACCTACACGTTTCACCTGCGTGAAGGGGTGAAGTTCCACACCACCGACTACTTCACGCCGACCCGCGACTTCAACGCCGATGACGTGCTGTGGAGCCTGCGCCGCCAGCTCGACCCGCAACACCCGTGGCACGACAAGAACAGCGTCGGCTACCCGTACTTCGAGAGCATGGCGTTCAAGGACCTGCTCAAGTCGGTGGACAAGACCGACGACCACACCGTGGTCATCACCCTCACCCGCCCGGAGGCGCCGTTCCTGCGGGACATGGCCATGGCGTTCACCTCGATCTACTCCGCCGAGTACGGCGACCAGCTGCTCAAGGCTGGCAAGACTGGTGACCTCAACAGCAAGCCGATCGGCACCGGCGCGTTCATCTTCCAGCGCTACAACAAGGATGCCCAGGTCCGCTTCAAGGCCAACCCGGACTACTTCCGCGGCAAGCCACCGGCCGATACCCTGGTATTCGCCATCGCCACCGACAGCAACGTGCGCCTGCAGAAGCTGCGTGCCAACGAATGCCAGGTCGCGTTGTACCCCAAGCCGGATGACGTGCCCTCGATCAAGACCGACCCCAGGTTGAAAGTCGCCGAGATCGAAGCCTTGGTCACCGGTTACATAGCAATGAACACCGAACACAAATACCTCAGCGATGTGCGCGTACGCAAAGCCATCAACATGGCGTTCGACCGCCAGACCCACGTCGACCAGCTGTTCGGCAAGGGTAACGCGCTGGTCGGGGTCAACCCCTACCCGCCGACCATGATCGGCTACAACAGCGACAACCAGAACCCACCTCATGACCTGGCCAAGGCCCGTGAGCTGCTCAAGCAGGCCGGCGTACCGGAGGGCACGGTGATCACCTTGTTCACCCGCAACGGCGGCGGCCCGACCAACCCCAACCCAAGGCTGTCCGCCGAGATGCTGCAGGCGGATCTCGCCAAGATCGGCCTCAAGCTGGATATCCGCGTGATGGAATGGGCCGAGATGCTGCGCCGCGCCAAAAAAGGCGAGGCCGACCTGGTGTCCACCGGCTGGGCCGGCGACAACGGCGACCCAGACAATTTCCTCAGCCCCCTGCTCAGCTGCGACGCCGCCAAAACGGGCGAGAACTACGCGCGCTGGTGCAACTCGAAATTCCAGGAGCTGATCACCCGCGCCCGCGAGGTGATCGACAACGACGAGCGTGCAAGGCTCTATGCCGAGGCATTGAAGGTGTACGATGACGATCAGCCCTGGATCAGCATGGCGCATCCGAAGATGTTCACTGCCATGCGTGACAACGTGGAGGGTTACGTGATCAACCCTCTGACCAACAACAACTTCGCCACCACCAAGGTGAAGTAGAACAACAACGATCGCCGGCAACCCACACGGGCACCGGCGGCACCGCCGTACAACGGCTGATGAGGTAACCCCGACAATGTTGAGTTTTATTGCCCGGCGCCTGGGCCTGCTGATTCCGACTTTTTTCGGCATCACCTTGCTGACCTTCGCGCTCATACGCCTGATCCCCGGCGACCCGGTGGAAGTGATGATGGGCGAGCGCAGGGTCGACCCCGAAATGCACGCCCAGGCCATGGAGCGCCTGGGCCTGAACAAGCCGCTGCCGGTCCAGTACCTGGATTACGTCGGCAAGCTGGCCAAGGGTGACCTGGGCGAGTCGCTGCGCACCCGCGAAAGCGTGTGGAGCGAATTCCTCACCCTGTTCCCCGCCACCCTCGAGCTGGCCTTCGCCGCCCTGCTGTTCGCCGGCATCGTCGGCCTGCTGGCCGGGGTGATCGCTGCCCTGAAGCGCGGCTCGCTGTTCGACCACGGGGTCATGGGCATCTCCCTGGCCGGCTACTCGATGCCGATCTTCTGGTGGGGCCTGATCCTGATCATGTTCTTCTCGGTGAGCCTGGGCTGGACGCCGGTGTCCGGGCGTATCGACCTGCTGTACGACATCGAGCCGAAAACCGGCTTCATGCTGATCGACACCCTGCTCAGCGACGAGGAAGGCGCGTTCAAGGATGCCGTGATGCATCTGATCCTGCCGGCCATCGTACTCGGCACCATCCCGCTGGCGGTGATCGCCCGGATGACCCGCTCGTCGATGCTCGAAGTGCTGCGTGAAGACTACATCCGCACTGCCCGCGCCAAAGGCCTGTCGCCGGCGCGCGTGGTGTTCGTGCATGGCCTGCGCAATGCGCTGATCCCGGTGCTGACGGTGTTCGGCCTGCAGGTCGGCACGCTGCTGGCTGGTGCCGTGCTCACCGAAACCATCTTTTCCTGGCCGGGCATCGGCAAATGGCTGATCGAAGCCATCGGTGCCCGTGACTACCCCGTGGTCCAGAACGGCATCCTGTTGATCGCCTGCCTGGTGATTCTGGTCAACTTCGTCGTGGACATCCTCTACGGCCTGGCCAACCCACGCATCCGTCATCAGCGCTGAGGCCTTCGTCATGACTAGCCCGATTCCGAAATCCGTCACGCCGGCCAGCCCGGTGGACCAAAGCCTGCTCTACCCCTCGCCGTACAAAGAATTCTGGCACGCCTTCGCGCAGAACAAGGGCGCCGTGATGGGCCTGGCCTTCATGTGCCTGGTGGTGTTCTGCGCACTGTTCGCGCCGTGGGTCGCACCGCATGACCCCAGCGAGCAGTACCGCGACTTCCTGCTGACGCCGCCGGTGTGGCTGGAAGGCGGCACCTGGCAGTTCATCCTCGGCACCGACGAGCTCGGGCGCGACCTGCTCTCGCGGCTGATCCAGGGTGCACGGCTGTCGCTGCTGATCGGCCTGTCGTCCGTGGTGATGTCGCTGATCCCGGGCATCCTGCTGGGCCTCCTGGCCGGCTTCTTCCCGAATTTCATTGGCCCATCGATCATGCGCCTGATGGACGTGATGCTGGCCCTGCCCTCGCTGCTGCTGGCCGTGGCGATCGTCGCCATCCTCGGCCCTGGCCTGATCAACACGGTGATCGCTATCGCCATCGTCTCATTGCCTTCCTACGTGCGCCTAACCCGCGCCGCCGTGATGGGCGAGCTCAACCGCGACTACGTCACCGCCGCACGCCTGGCCGGTGCCTCGCTGCCACGGCTGATGTTCGTCACCGTGCTGCCCAACTGCATGGCGCCGCTGATCGTGCAGGCCACCTTGAGCTTCTCCTCGGCCATCCTCGACGCTGCCGCGCTGGGCTTCCTGGGCCTTGGCGTGCAACCACCGACCCCTGAGTGGGGCACCATGCTGGCTTCGGCCCGTGACTATATCGAGCGTGCCTGGTGGGTGGTGAGCCTGCCCGGCCTGACCATTCTGCTCAGCGTGCTGGCAATCAACCTGATGGGCGACGGCCTGCGCGATGCGCTGGACCCGAAACTCAAGAACGCCGCCTGAGGAGAGCGCCATGTCACTGTTGCAGATCAACAACCTGAACGTGCGCTTCGGCGACGCCCATGCGGTACCCGTGGTGGACGGCCTGGACCTGGCGGTGGACGCCGGCGAGATCCTGGCCATCGTCGGCGAGTCCGGCTCGGGCAAATCGGTGACCATGATGGCCCTGATGGGCCTGATCGACGCCCCTGGGCGCATCACCGCCGATTCGCTCACCTTCGACGGAACCGACATGCTCAAGCTCAGCGGCCGCCAGCGCCGCAAAGTGGTGGGCAAGGACATCGCCATGGTCTTCCAGGACCCGATGACCGCGCTGAACCCGAGCTACACCGTGGGCTTCCAGATAGAAGAAGTGCTGCGCCAGCACCTGGGCCTCAAAGGCAAGGCGGCACGCCAGCGGGCGCTGGAGTTGCTGAAAAAAGTCGAAATCCCGGCCGCCGAAAGCCGCCTGGACGCCTACCCGCACCAGCTGTCCGGCGGCATGAGCCAGCGCGTGGCGATCGCCATGGCGATTGCCGGCGAGCCCAAACTGCTGATCGCCGACGAGCCGACCACGGCCCTCGACGTGACCATCCAGGCGCAGATCATGGAGCTGCTGGTCAACCTGCAGAAAGAGCGCAACATGGCGCTCATCCTGATCACCCATGACCTCGCCGTGGTTGCCGAAACGGCCAGACGTGTGTGCGTGATGTACGCCGGGCAAGCGGTGGAAGTAGGCCAGGTGCCGGAGCTGTTCGACGTGCCGGCGCACCCCTACAGCGAAGCACTGCTTGCAGCTATCCCGGAGCACAGCATCGGCGCCGAACGCCTGGCGACCCTGCCCGGCATCGTCCCTGGCCGCTACGACCGCCCCGACGGCTGCCTGCTGTCGCCACGCTGCCCCTACGTGCAGGACAACTGCCGGCGCCAGCGCCCGCCCCTTGACCCTCAGGCCCACAGCCTGGTGCGTTGCTTCTACCCGCTGAACCAGGAGGTGGCGTGATGGCCGTCGTACTTACCGCACGGGAGCTGACCCGGCATTACGAAGTGTCCCGCGGGCTGTTCAAGGGCCACGCCCTGGTGCGCGCGCTCAATGGCGTGTCGTTCGAGCTGGAGGCCGGCAAGACGCTGGCCGTGGTCGGTGAATCCGGCTGCGGCAAGTCGACGTTGGCGCGCGCCCTGACACTGATCGAAGAGCCGTCCTCCGGCTCGTTGCAGATCGACGGCACCGAGGTCAAAGGCGCCAGCAAGTCCGAGCGTAAGCAACTGCGCCGCGACGTGCAGATGGTGTTCCAGAGCCCCTACGCCTCGCTGAACCCGCGGCAGAAGATCGGCGACCAGCTAGCTGAGCCGCTGCTGATCAACACGTCGCTGAGCAAGGCCGAACGGCGCGAGAAAGTGCAGAAAATGATGGAGCAGGTCGGCTTGCGCCCCGAGCATTACCAGCGTTACCCGCACATGTTCTCGGGCGGCCAGCGCCAGCGTATCGCCCTGGCCCGGGCGATGATGCTGCAACCCAAGGTGCTGGTGGCGGACGAGCCGACGTCGGCGCTGGACGTGTCGATCCAGGCGCAGGTGCTGAACCTGTTCATGGACCTGCAAAAGGAGTTCAACACCGCCTATGTGTTCATCTCGCACAACCTGGCGGTGGTGCGGCATGTGGCGGACCAGGTGCTGGTGATGTACCTGGGGCGCCCGGCCGAGATGGGGCCGAAGGCGGATATCTACGAGAAGCCGCTGCATCCGTATACCCAGGCATTGCTGTCGGCGACACCAGCGATTCACCCAGACCCGTTGAAACCGAAGATCCGCATTGCTGGGGAATTGCCCAACCCGCTGAACCCGCCGGATGGGTGTGCGTTTCACAAGCGCTGCCCGTATGCGACGGAGCGGTGTGGTATTGAAGTGCCGGCGTTCAGGCAGGTGGGGACCAGACAAGTTGCCTGTCATTATGCCGAGCAGTTTCTTTAGAGCGGTATGAAATTCTTCGCGGGTAAACCCGCTCCCACAGGTACAGCGCAGTCTTGGAGAACACGCCGTACCTGTGGGAGCGGGTTTACCCGCGAAGGGGCGCAAGGCGCGCGCCCCCCAGGCGTTTCTAGTGCATGAATATCGCAATCAGGATGATCACCGGAATCGGCACCCCAAGCATCCACAGCAGTAATGAGCGCATGATGTTTCTCCTTACTCAACGTTGAACGGTTCGACGCGCGGTGTAGCCCATTTCATCCCCTTCCAGCCATTGCACATGGTCACGCTGGCGGCCGCCGTACAGCGCTGCGAGGCTGGCAAAGAACGCTCCGCACAACAGCGCCACGAAGGTCCACAACGCAGTCCATGCCGCTACTTTGGCCGCCGTATCAGCCGCCTGTTGTGCCTGCACTTTGGCTTGCTGCACCTGGGCGAATACCTGGTCCACCCTCGCCTCGGCCTCGGCTTGGCTCATGCTGGTCCGTTGTGCCACCAGCTGGGCCAGATACGCACGGTCACCTTCCGCGAGCGTGCCCCCCTGCGCGATGGACTTACCGATAATCCGCGCCGCTATACCGTTGGCAGCGTCATCGGTGACGGGGGCAGGTCCGTCGCTGCGGAACAGGCTGTCGACGAAGTAGGCGTTAGGGTCGGGCTTGGGCGCCATGCTGGCGGCAGCCCCTACTGCGCTTGCGCCGGCCTGTATACCGGCACTCGCTATGCCACCGGCGGTACTCACGATTAGCATGGCCGCTACCAACGTGGCCACTGCCCAAGCGAGGAAGCCATGGGCGGTGTCGCGGAAATACACCTCATCACCGTGCAGGTTGGCCCACTTCACCCGCAGCCGACCGGCTATATAGCCACCTAGCCCGGAAGCCAGGATCTGGGTCAACAACAACCAGATGATCGTTGAAATGCCCAACGCCTTGGCGCTGGCGCCTTCATTGGCCCAAGGCGAGGTGGCGGCAAAGCCTAACCCTGCACCGAGCACCACAAGGATGAGTGAAAGGGACGCCGCAGCAGCGGCACCGGCAAAGATCGCCGCCCAGGACACGCCTGAGCGTGACTGAGCATCGGCATAGGGGTAATCGGCAGAGGGGATCATGATGTGTTCGCCTATGTTGTGAGCATCAGGTCCTAGTCGCCCTGTAACCGGTGCAGAGGCTGTGCCAGTTGTGTCAAAAAATGACTTGCTGGTTAATCAACGGGTTAGCTGTTAGCGGCGTTCCAGCATCGTGCAAAACACCCGGTTTGATGCTTGTGGCTCAGGGTTTATGCAATGCACAGTGCCATGCTTGCCTGCTCCAGCTGCCGCGGGCACTATCAGCCCATGACCCAGACCGCACTCGTCGATGGCCCCGAGCAGACGCCAATCACCGCCGACACCGTCCTGCGCTACCACTTGTGCTGGAAGCACCGCGACCTCGACGGCGTGATTGCCCTTTATCACCCCGACGTCCAGTACCACGACTTCTTCCAGAACCGCGTGCTCGGCTACAACGCGCTGCGCGATTACGTGCGCGCCTGCCTGCCCCATGAAGCCGGCGAGGACATCGTCCACAGCGACCGCATCCGCGTCGATGGTTGCACGGCGTTCATCCAGTACCAGGTGACGGTGCAGGGTGGTGAAGGCCTGGTGGCGTTCCAGTCCAGCGAGGCGATCACCGTCAAGGATGGCCTGATCTGGCAGGTCAACGAATACGCCACACTGGTCCGCCAGAACAGCCAGGGCCTGGCCACCAGCGGCCCACGCCCGGCCACCAGCCGCCTGGGGCTGTCGCCGCGGCAACTGTCGACCATGGCCCAGGACCTGGAACATTACTTCCAGCGCCAGCGCCCCTTCCTCGACCCGGAGCTGGACCTGCAGCACGTCGCCGACGCCAGCGGCTACAGCCGCAACCAGATCTCGTACCTGCTCAACCAGGTGCTGGGGCAAAGCTTCTACCGCTACGTCAACCAGGCCCGCCTGCAGCACCTGATGGCCCGCCTGGATGACGACAGTGTCGAAGCGACCATCGACGACCTGGCGTTCAGTGCCGGCTTCAACTCCCTCTCGGCGTTCTACAAGTGCTTCCGCGAACACACCGGTGTCACGCCCAAGGCCTATCTCAAGCAAATTTCCCTGCGTGCACGCACGTAAGACAGCCCTGCCCCAACGCCACTAGCATCGCCCACAGACCTTGACGTATTGTGGAGCCGAACCTGATGCAACCCCTGCGCACGCTCAGCCTGTGGATGGACCAGCTCGACGAGCCGCTGTGTGCCCGCCCGGCCCTGCGCGAAGACCTCGAGGTCGACGTCTGCATCATCGGCGCCGGCTACACGGGCCTTTGGACCGCTTACTATCTCAAGCGCCAGGCGCCTCACCTGAACATCGTGGTGATCGAGGCCAACATTGCAGGCTTCGGCGCCTCGGGGCGCAACGGCGGCTGGCTGATGGGCAACCTGCTCGGCGAAGACCGCCTGCTCGCCACACTATCGCCGCAGCAACGCCGCGCCAGCATCGACCTGCTGCACGGCATCCCCGATGAAGTGCACACCGTGCTGCAACGCGAAGCCATCGACTGCGACTACCGCAAAGGCGGCGTGCTGTACTGCGCCGCCCGCTACCCGGAACAGGAGCGCAGCCTGCGCGCCTACCTGGACGACTTGTATCGCCAAGGCATGACCGAGGATGACTACCGCTGGTTGCGCCCCGAACAGCTGGACGCACAGTTGCGGGTGAGCAACGCCTACGGCGCAATCTACAGCCCGCACACCGCGACCATCCAGCCCGCCAAGCTGGTGCGGGGCTTGGCCCGTGCAGTAGAAGCGCTGGGCGTGCCGATCTACGAGAACACACCCGCCGTCGACTGGCAGCCCGGTGAAGTACGTGCGCCGCTGGCGCGCGTCCGCTGCCAGTGGATGGTGCCTGCCGTCGAGGGCTACGCCGCCAGCCTGCCGCCGCTGGGCAAACATCAACTGCCGGTGCAGAGCTTGCTGGTGGCGACCGAGCCGCTACCCGAATCGACCTGGGAGCAGATTGGCCTCGCCCAGGGCCAAGCCTTCAGCGAAAGCAGCCGCCAGGTCACCTACGGCCAGCGCACCGCCGACAACCGCCTGGTATTCGGCGCCCGCGGCGGCTATCGCTTCGGTGGCCGGCTGCGCGAAGACTTCACGCTGAACGAGGCGGAAGTGGAACTGCGCCGCTACCTGTTCGGCGAGCTGTTCCCGCAGCTCAAGCACGTGCGCATCACCCACTCCTGGGGCGGCAACCTGGGCATGGCGCGGCGTTTCCGCCCGCACATGCTGTGTGACCGCCAGCGCGGCATTGCCCTGGCCGGCGGCTACGGCGGTGAGGGCGTCGGCGCCACCAACCTCGGCGGGCGTACCCTGGCTGCACTGATCCTCAACCAGCACAACGAACTGACCGCACAACCCTGGGTACTCGACAACCGCCCCGTGTCGAGCCTGGCCAGCTGGCCGCCCGAGCCCTGCCGCTGGCTGGGCTACAACGCAATCATCCAGAGCTTCGTCCACGAGGACCGCACCCTCGCCAACCCTGCCAGCGCCCCCTGGAGGCGGCGCCTGGCCAGCTCCCTTGCAGACTTCATGGAAGGTTTCATGCACTGACTTCCCTTTCACTGACACAGGATCCACCGGTCATGAGCATCACCCAGTTCAAACACACCGACAGCGCCGTGCTGGACACCTCCAACCCGGTCGCAGTCCCGCTCGGCGACCCCGTTGCAGTGGCTTCGGTCACCTGCGTGGAGCGTGATGATGGCGTCGAAACCGGCATCTGGGAGTGCACGCCCGGGCGCTGGCGGCGGCAGATCGTGCAACAGGAGTTCTGCCACATCATCAAGGGCCGCTGCACCTTCACCCCGGACGGTGGCGAGCCCCTCTACATAGAAGCCGGAGACGCACTGATGCTACCGGCCAACAGCATGGGTATCTGGGACATCCAGGAGACCGTGCGCAAAACCTACGTACTGATTTTCTGATCCGCTGATCGCCTGCCTTCGATAACAACAGACAAAGCAAGGTAAACCCGACATGCGCACCCTCTTTCTCGCACCCCTGATGCTGGCCGCCAGCGTGGCCAGCGCCGCCGACACGGTGAAGATCTACAACTGGTCCAGCTACGTCGCCCCCGACACGCTGAAAAACTTCCAGCAAGCCACTGGCATCGTGCCGACCTACGACGTGTACGACAGCAACGAAACCCTCGACGGCAAGCTGATGACCGGCAATTCCGGCTACGACGTGGTGTTCCCCTCCAACCACTTCATGGCCCGGCAGGTCCAGGGCAAGGCCCTCAAGCGCCTGGACAAGTCGCAGTTGCCCAACTGGCACAACCTCAACCCGGTGCTGCTCAAGGCACTGGAGGTGAACGACCCGGGCAACCAGTACGGCTTCCCGTACCTGTGGGGCAGCACCGGCATCGGCTACAACATCGACAAGGTCAAGGCGGTGCTCGGCGACAACGCACCGGTGGACTCATGGGACCTGATCTTCAAGCCCGAGTACATGAGCAAGCTGAAAAGCTGTGGGGTCGCGGTGCTCGACAACGGCCCCGAACTGCTGCCGATCGCCCTGCATTACCTGGGCTTGCCGCATCACAGCCAGGACCCGAAGGATTACGAGAAGGCCAAGGATTTGCTGATGAAGGTGCGGCCGTATATCAGCTACTTCCATTCGTCCAAGTACACGGGTGACCTGGCCAATGGCGATATCTGCGTGGTGGTGGGCTTCTCGGGGGACGTGCTGCAGGCGAAGAACCGCGCCGATGAAGCGAAGAATGGGGTGAAGGTGGGGTATTCGATCCCCAAGGAAGGCGCGCCGATGTGGTTCGACATGGTCGCCATGCCAGCCGATGCACCCGATGAGAAAGCGGGATATGCCTACATGAATTACCTGCTGCAGCCGGAGGTGATGGCCAACATCAGCAACCATGTGCAGTACGCCAACGGCAACCTCAAGGCTGACGGGCTGGTGGACCCGGCAATGAAAGGCAATACGATGATCTACCCCAGTGACGAGGTGATGGGCAAGCTGTATGCGCTGGAGGCCATGCCGGCCAAGATCGACCGCATCAGGACAAGGATCTGGACCAGTATCAAGGCGGGCAACTGAGGGATTTGCAACATTCACTGGCCTCATCGCCGGCAAGCCGGCTCCCACAGGTATTGCACAAGCCGTTGAGCCTGCGCAGAACTTGTGGGAGCCGGCTTGCCGGCGATGAGGCCAGGTCAGTCAGCTCAAGGTCCTGACCTGGCCTGGCAGATCAGTGGTGTTCGCGAGTAGCGCGGAACTTCACATCTGGCCAGCGCTCTTCCATCAGCGCCAGGTTGACCCGGGTCGGGGCCAGGTAGGTGAGGTGACCGCCACCGTCGATGGCCAGGTTTTCCATGGCCTTGACCTGGAATTCCTCGAGTTTCTTCTTGTCATCGCAGCTGATCCAGCGCGCCGACCAGACGGTGATCGGCTCGTAGGCGCACTCGACCTTGTATTCTTCCTTCAAGCGGCTGGCGACCACGTCAAACTGCAGCACACCGACCGCACCCAGGATGATGTCGTTGCTGCGCTCCGGGAAGAACACCTGGGTCGCGCCCTCTTCGGCCAGCTGCTGCAGGCCCTGGCGCAGCTGCTTGGACTTGAGCGGGTCCTTCAGGCGCACGCGGCGGAACAGCTCTGGGGCGAAGTGCGGAATACCAGTGAAGCCCAGCGCTTCGCCTTCAGTGAAGGTATCGCCGATCTGGATGGTGCCGTGGTTGTGCAGGCCGATGATGTCGCCTGCAAAGGCTTCTTCCAGCTGCTCGCGCTCGGACGAGAAGAACGTCAGCGCGTCACCGATGCGCAGGTCCTTGCCGGTACGCACGTGGCGCATCTTCATGCCCTTCTCGTACTTGCCCGAGCAGATGCGCATGAAGGCGATACGGTCGCGGTGTTTCGGGTCCATGTTCGCCTGGATCTTGAACACGAAGCCTGTGAACTTCTCTTCCACCGGCTCCACGGTACGCTCGTGGGCGACACGGGCCAGCGGGCGCGGCGCCCAGTCGACAACGGCATCGAGCACATGGTCGACACCGAAGTTGCCCAGCGCCGTACCGAAGAACACCGGGGTCAGTTGGCCATTGATGAACTCGTCCTGATCGAACTCGTGGCATGCGCCCTGTACCAGCTCAAGCTGTTCGAGGAAGCGATCATATTCGTCACCCAGGTGCGCGCGGGCTTCATCGGAGTCGAGCTTCTCGATGATCTTCACCTCGGTACGCTCATGGCCGTGGCCCGGGGTGTAGACGATGATGTAGTCACCTTGCAGGTGGTACACACCCTTGAAGTCACGGTAGCAGCCAATCGGCCAGGTGATCGGCGCAGCCTTGATCTTCAGAACGGCTTCGATCTCGTCGAGCAGTTCGATCGGGTCGCGGATGTCACGGTCGAGTTTGTTGATGAAGCTGACGATTGGCGTATCGCGCAGGCGGCACACGTCCATCAGGGCGATGGTACGCGGCTCTACACCTTTACCGCCGTCGAGCACCATCAGCGCCGAGTCCACCGCGGTCAGGGTGCGGTAGGTGTCTTCCGAGAAGTCTTCGTGGCCGGGGGTGTCGAGCAGGTTGATCATGTGCTCGCGGTACGGGAACTGCATCACCGAGGTGGTGATGGAGATGCCGCGCTGCTTCTCCATTTCCATCCAGTCGGAGGTGGCGTGGCGGTCGGACTTGCGCGACTTCACGGTACCGGCGACGGCAATGGCCTTGCCCATCAGCAGGAGCTTCTCGGTGATGGTGGTCTTACCGGCGTCGGGGTGGGAAATAATTGCGAAAGTGCGGCGCTTCGCGACTTCGGCGGCCTGTTTGGTCATGGGAAATCGCCTGACTGGGGGATTCAAAAAGGGGCGATATCATACCTGAAGTGGGGCATCGGACCAAAGCCCAAGTCATCGGCAACCTCACTGGCCTCTTCGCGGGCAAGCCCGCTCCCACAAGTACCGCACCGTATTTGAGGCCAGTGCATTACCGGTGGGAGCGGGCTTGCCCGCGAAGAGGCCCGCATTGACTCAACAAACGCCCAACAGCTCGTTATTTCATGACAAAAGGCCACAGGCCAGTTATTTCAACGCCTTCAGCGCTTTAAGCCGCTGTTTTCTCTCGCCATTTTTCATACCTGCCAGTGATTAACACTGGCCAAATGCCGCCTCAGATGGGAACCTTTACGCCCACGGAGACGTCCACTCCCCTGCAACCCGCTTCGGTTGGGGACTGGTTTCATCAGCTTTTTCGGGCCCGACGGGGTTCGGCTCATGGCCTGATCGCAGCCTTCGGTTGCTTCACGCTGCTACTCGCGAACACACCACTCGCTGCCAGGTATGGCCGGCCAAAAAAAGAGTGTGCTCGCCGACAACACAAGGAGTCCGCCTGTGGCTACACGCTACGGAAAAGGGCTGTTGGGATGCGCCACCGTGCTCGTCATCCTGGCCCTGCTGATCCACTGGATCGGCACCGACACGATCGCGCGTTATCGCGACGATCTTGGGTTCTACCTGCAAGCGCACCTGGTACTGGTGCTGGCTTCGATGGCGGCGGCGTTGGCCGTGGGCATCCCCGCCGGCATTGCGTTAAGTCGACCGCACCGGGTCGACAAAGCCGAGCGCTTCATGCAGTTCTTCAACGTTGGCAACACCATCCCCCCTCTGGCCGTTCTGGCCATCGCCCTGAGTATCCTGGGCATCGGCGCCGGGCCCGCGATCTTCGCGTTGTTTCTCGCCTCCCTCCTGCCCATCGTGCGCAACACCTACGAGGGCCTGAAAAACGTCCCCGCCTCGCTCAAGGAAGCCGCCACCGGTATCGGCATGACCCCGCGCCAGCAACTGTGGCAGGTGGAGTTGCCCAATGCCGTGCCGATCATCGTCGGCGGTGTGCGCGTGGCCCTGGCGCTTAACGTGGGTACCGCGCCGCTGGCGTTCCTGATCGGCGCCAACAGCCTGGGCAGCCTGATCTTCCCCGGCATTGCCCTGAACAACCAGCCACAGCTGCTGCTGGGCGCGGCCTGTACCGCGTTGCTGGCCCTGGTGCTGGATGCCGCGGTGAGTTTCTCCAGCAAGCGCTGGCTGGAACGTGGCCTGGCCCAATAAAAAGAGGGAACGTATGAAGAAGAGAATCGCCTTGCTGCTGGGCGCGGCCCTGCTGTTCGCAGGTTTTGCCCAAGCCGCGGACAAACCGCTGGTACGCATCGGCGCGCGGGTGTTCACCGAACAGACCGTGCTTGCCGAAATCACCGCGCAATACCTGCGCGCCAACGGCTTTGATGTACGCGTGACCACCGGCCTTGGCAGCAGCATCGCCCGGCAGGCCCAGGAAACCGGCCAGCTCGACCTGATGTGGGAATACACCGGCGTGTCGCTGGTGTCGTACAACCACATCGACGAACGCATGCCCAGCGCCGAAGCCACCTACGCCAAGGTCAAAGAGCTGGACGCCAAGAAAGACCTGATCTGGCTGACCCCGTCGAAATTCAGCAACACCTACGCCCTGGGCCTGCCCAAACAGGTCGCTGAAGCCTACCCACAGATCAACTCGATCAGCGACCTCAACCAGGTGCTGCGTGACGAGAGCAAGCGTAATCACCTGGTGGCCCTGGACACCGAGTTCGCCAACCGCCCGGACGGCCTGGTCGGCCTGAAAGAGATGTACGACCTGCAAGTGGGCCGCGCCAACATTCGCCAGATGGACGCAGGCCTGGTCTACACCGCCATGCACAACAACCAGGTGTTCGCCGGGCTGGTCTACACCACCGACGGCCGCCTGAGCGCGTTCAACCTCAAGCTGCTCGAAGACGACAAACACTACTTCCCCGACTACACCGCAGCCCCGGTTGTGCGCAAAGCCGTGCTCGACGCCAACCCGCAACTGGTCGCCCTGCTCAAGCCACTGGCCGAACAGCTCGATGACGAGACCATGCGCCAGCTCAATGCCAAGGTCGACGTGGAACACCAGAACCCGACTGCGGTGGCCGCCGCGTTCCTGCGTGAGCACCCCCTCAAGGAGGTCCAGCCATGAGCCTGCTCGACACATTCGCCCACCTCGACTGGGCACAGGTGCTGCAACTGACCTGGCAGCACATCATGCTGGTCGGCATCGCCGTGAGCCTGGCGATCCTCGTCGGCGTGCCGCTGGGCATTCTGATGACCCGCTTCCCGGCCGTTGCCGGCCCGCTGCAAGCCAGCGCCACAGTGTTGCTGACCATCCCGTCGATCGCCCTGTTCGGCCTGCTGCTGCCGTTCTACTCCAAGTTCGGCCAGGGCCTGGGGCCACTGCCGGCGATTACTGCAGTGTTCCTTTATTCGCTACTGCCGATCCTGCGCAACACCTACCTGGCCCTGACCAACGTCGAGCCCGGCATCCGTGAAGCCGCACGCGGCATCGGCATGACCTTCGGCCAGCGCCTGCGCATGGTCGAGCTGCCCATCGCGGTGCCGGTGATCCTCGCCGGCGTGCGCACCGCCGTGGTGATGAACATCGGCGTGATGACCATTGCCGCGACCATCGGTGCCGGCGGCCTGGGCGTCCTCATCCTCACTTCCATCAGCCGCAGCGACATGTCGATGCTGCTGGTCGGCGCCGTGCTGGTCAGCCTGCTGGCGATCATCGCCGACCTGCTCCTGCAAACCCTGCAACGTGCCCTGACTCCAGAAGGAATGCGCTCATGATCGAACTCAAGAACCTCAGCAAGACCTTCAACGTCAACGGCAAGGACGTCAAAGCCGTGGACTCGGTCAGCCTGACTGTCAATGAAGGCGAAATCTGCGTATTCCTCGGCCCCTCGGGCTGCGGCAAGAGCACCACGTTGAAGATGATCAACCGCCTGATCACGCCGACCTCCGGCCAAGTGTTCATCAACGGTGAAGACACCAGCGGCCTGGACGAAGTGACCCTGCGCCGCCGCATCGGCTACGTGATCCAGCAGATCGGCCTGTTCCCCAACATGACCATCGAGGAGAACATCACCGTGGTCCCGCGCCTGCTTGGCTGGGACAAGCAGCGCTGCCACGACCGCGCCCGTGAGCTGATGAGCATGATCAAGCTCGAACCCAAGCAATACCTGCAGCGCTACCCGCGTGAACTGTCCGGTGGCCAGCAGCAGCGCATCGGGGTGATCCGCGCGCTGGCAGCGGAGGCCCCGGTGCTATTGATGGACGAGCCGTTCGGCGCGGTCGACCCGATCAACCGCGAGATGATCCAGAACGAGTTCTTCGAGATGCAGCGGGCGCTGAACAAGACCGTGATCATGGTCAGCCACGACATCGACGAAGCGATCAAGCTGGGCGACAAGATCGCCATCTTCCGCGCCGGCAAGCTGCTGCAGCTGGACCACCCGGACACCCTGCTGGCGCACCCGGTGGATGACTTCGTGAGCAACTTCGTCGGCCAGGACAGCAC
>Ga0213827_1000527_pt1 | contig 29011 bp, 29 predicted proteins | sample MC6MC0898MG_FD_180669 | JGI IMG/M metagenome (GOLD analysis project Ga0213827, IMG submission 180669) | Enriched soil aggregate microbial communities from Iowa State University, Ames, United States - MC6-MC0898-MG | ecosystem: Environmental > Terrestrial > Soil > Unclassified | place: USA: Iowa...
CGTTGTCCGGCATCACCACGCTCATGAAGGCGGTGGCCTGGTCGGCGATCTCGTCGGTGTCGATCAGGATCTCGCCGATTTCGGGCGAGAAGTAATCGCGGATCGCGCGGATGACCAGGCTGGATTCGAGATAGATCAGGATGGGCGCGGAGTTGTCGCGCGCGGCGCCGTCGATGGCGGTCCAGAGCTGCAGCAGATAGGACAGGTCCCATTGCAGTTCTTCGACGTTGCGGCCGATGCCTGCGGTGCGGGCGATGATGCTCATGCCCTGCGGCAGGTCGAGCTGTTCCATCGTGTCGCGCAGTTCCTGGCGGTCCTCGCCCTCGACGCGGCGCGAAACACCACCGCCGCGGGGGTTGTTGGGCATCAGAACCAGGTAACGGCCGGCCAGCGAGATGAACGTGGTCAGGGCTGCGCCCTTGTTGCCGCGTTCTTCTTTTTCGACCTGGACGATCAGTTCCTGGCCTTCGCGCAGGGCGTCCTGGATGCGGGCGGTGCGGACGTCGACGCCTTCCTTGAAGAAGCTGCGCGCAACTTCCTTGAAGGGCAGAAAGCCGTGGCGGTCTTCGCCGTAGTTGACGAAGCACGCTTCGAGGCCGGGTTCGATCCGGGTGATGACACCTTTGTAGATATTGCCTTTGCGCTGTTCGCGGCCGGCAGTCTCGATGTCAAGGTCGATGAGTTTTTGCCCATCGACGATAGCGACGCGTAATTCTTCCTGATGCGTCGCATTGAACAGCATGCGCTTCATGAGAGGGTTTCTCCGTTGTCATGACGCGCCGATATCGGCGCGTGACCTCGGGCCACTCGGGCTGCGGCTGAAGCGGGCAAGAAGGTGCGGACCGTACCTGGGCGGCGCCCAGGCGTATCCGCCGCGGGTCAGGCGGGCACGTCGTGCCGTGGGGCACGGGGTTCTGTCAGCAGGAGGGTCAGCTTCACTGAATGTGGTTTGACGGAAAAAATGCTGTGAACGGCAGCTGCGGTCGGATTGGTTGCCCACACGCAGCTGGTGCTTTAAATATGCGACGATTCTTGCAGTGCTTCAGAGCCGCTTGCGGCATGCAACGGACCTGCCGGAACAGCGGGCAAGATGAATGCCACACCACTATTCCGCAGGGCTCGGTTGCGCCGGCGACCAAGAGACCCAGGGGTTGAATGAGCAGGCAGTACAATGGCGGCCCGCGCGCTCGACGGAGTTGCGTGTTGGTTGCATCTCTACGCCAGGCGGCTTGTTCAGCCCCTTAAGGCTGTCCCGATTATATGTCGCTTTCCGCAATGCGCAAAGAAACTTCCTCCCCCGTATCCGCCTCTAAAGCAGCCCCCGCCGTCCGCATGGTTGAAGTGGGCGCCGAGCATGCCGGCCAGCGTCTGGACAACTTCCTCATGCGGCTGTGCAAGGGGGTGCCCAAGACGCACATCTACAAGGCGATCCGCGGCGGCGAAGTCCGCGTCAACAAGGGACGCATCCAGGTCGATTACCGGATCGAAGAGGGCGATGTGGTCCGCATTCCGCCCCTGCGCCTGCCGGACCCCGGCAAGCCCCGGCCCGTGCCCGCGGCTGAATTCCCGATCGTCTTCGAAGACGATGCCATGCTCGTCGTGGACAAGCCCGCCGGCGTCGCGGTCCACGGCGGCAGCGGCGTGTCGTTTGGCGTGATCGAACAACTGCGCGCCGCGCGCCCGCAGGCCAAGTTCCTGGAGCTGGTGCACCGGCTGGACCGCGAAACCTCCGGGCTGCTGATGGTCGCCAAGAAGCGCAGCGCGCTGCTGGCCCTGCACGCGATGCTGCGCGAGGGCCGGAGCGACAAGCATTATTTCGCGCTGGTCGAGGGCGATTGGGTCAACGACCGCCAGCACATCAAGCTGTCCCTGTCCAAATGGACCACGCAGTCCGGCGAGCGCCGCGTCAAGGTGGATCCGGACGGGCAGACGGCGCACACGATTGTCACGCTGAAGCAGCGCTTTGGCGGTTACAGTCTGGTCGACGCCGAGCTGCGCACCGGACGCACCCACCAGATCCGGGTCCATCTGGCCGCCAGCGGCTTTCCCATCGTCGGGGACGACAAGTACGGCCACGACGAGGTGCGGGCGCAGTTTGCGCGGCAGGGCTTCAACCGCATGTTCCTGCACGCCCACCGCCTCACCCTGCCTCACCCCCTGACGGGCGAGGTCATGACACTGACCGCCGAGCTGCCGCCCGCTTGCCGGAACATACTGAAAACACTGGAGTCTGCCTGATATGTCGTATTCGCTGGTCGTCTTTGACTGGGATGGCACCCTGATGGATTCCACACATAGCATCGTGGCCGCCATCCAGGGCGCTTGCCGCGATCTGGATCTGGCGGTGCCGTCCGCGTCCGAGGCAAGCTGGGTCATCGGCCTTTCGCTTGAAAGCGCGTTGCGCCGTGCCGTCCCCGAATTGACGCAGGCCATGCTGCCGCGCTTCCTCGAGCGCTACCGCACCCACTACCTGCTGCGCGATCCCGAATTGCGCCTGTTTGACGGCATCAACGAGCTGCTGGCCGATCTGGCCAACCAGAATGTGCGGCTGGCCGTTGCCACGGGCAAGAGCCGCGTCGGTCTGACGCGCGCGCTGGCCGCGACCGGCCTCGGTCCGCTGTTTGCCGCCACCCGCACCGCCGACGAGACCTTCAGCAAGCCGCATCCCGCCATGCTGCACGAACTGATGCAGGAACTGGACGTCGATCCGTCGCGGGTCATCATGGTGGGAGATACCTCGCACGACCTGCAGATGGCCTGCAATGCGGGTGTTCACGGTCTTGGCGTCACCTACGGTGCACACACCTTGAAGGAGCTTCAGGGGTGTGCCCCGCAAGCGGTGCTCGACACCGTGCCGCTGGTGCGTGAATGGCTGCTGCCCCGAGTCAGCGCGAACGCGGCGGAATAACATAGGGCTGTCCAGCGTCCATGGTTGACGCAGGCGCTCGCTCATTGAGCGGGCGCCATACCGGAGATTACGATGCTGATACGCAAGCCCGATGACTTCCTGCCGTCCGAAATCACTTCCGAAACCGTGTGGCGATCACGCCGCGAGCTGATGCTGCGCGCCGGCGCGGCCGCGGCCGCTGCCGGACTGCCGGGCTGGGCCACGCGCACCGCCCACGCGCAGGAGGCCGGCGCGCTGCCCGGAAAGTCCAATCCCGCGTTCAGCGTCATGGACAAGCAGACGTCCCTTGCGGACATCACGTCCTACAACAATTACTACGAGTTCGGCGTAGATAAGGGTGAACCGGCCAAAAATGCCAGTAAGTTGCAGACTCGGCCGTGGACGGTGAGTGTCGAGGGCGAGGTCAATGAGCCGCGCACGTTCACCATCGAAGACCTGCTCAAGCTCGCGCCGATGGAAGACCGCGTCTACCGCCTGCGCTGCGTCGAAGGCTGGTCCATGGTCATTCCGTGGGTGGGCTATTCGCTGTCCGAGGTGCTCAAGCAGGTGGAGCCGAACGGCAACGCCAAGTACGTCGAGTTTGTCACTGCGGTTCAGCGGGAAAACATGCCGGGCGTACGCGCCGCCATTCTCGAGTGGCCGTACGTGGAGGGGCTGCGCCTCGATGAGGCCATGCATCCGCTGTCGATGCTGGTCTTTGGAGTCTATGGGCGCGTGCTGCCCAACCAGAACGGCGCGCCGCTGCGGCTGGCTGTGCCGTGGAAGTACGGATTCAAATCCGGCAAGTCGCTGGTAAAGATCCGGCTGGTCGAAAAGCCGCCTGTCACGTCCTGGGTCAAGTCCGCACCACAGGAGTACGGCTTCTACGCCAATGTGAACCCCAACGTCGCGCATCCTCGCTGGAGCCAGGCCACCGAGCGCCGCATCGGTGAGGACGGCCTGTTCACGCCCAAGCGCAAGACATTGATGTTCAACGGCTACGGCGATCAGGTGGCGTCGCTTTATCAGGGCATGGACCTGAAGGCCAATTACTGAGGCGCGGATTCATGTCCGTCGCTCCTCGCGCGGCCCCGGCTGCGGCTCCCCGGAAGGCACAGTGGTCGGCCCGGACGGTTGGACGCTTCAAGCCGCTGCTCTTTCTGCTGGGCCTGGCGCCATTCGCGCGCTGGATCTGGCTGGGTACGCACGACGGGCTCACCGCAAATCCCGTCGAATTCCTGACCCGTTCGTCTGGCACGTGGGCGCTGGTGTGCCTGCTGGTTACGCTGGCTGTCACTCCGTTGCGGCGGCTGACAGGCCAGCCCGCACTGGTGCGCGTGCGGCGCATGTGCGGGCTGTTCGCGTTCTTTTACGCGGCGCTGCACTTCATGGCGTGGGTGTGGTGGGATCGAGGCTTCGATCCGGCCGAAATGGTACGTGACATCGTCGAACGACCCTTCATCATGGTGGGATTTTCGGCGTTCGTGCTGATGACGGCGTTGGCCGCGACCTCCACGCAGTGGGCGATGCGCCGGCTGGGCAAGCGCTGGCAGACCCTGCATCGGGCTATCTATGCCATCGGCCTGCTGGCCATCCTGCACTACTGGTGGCACAAGGCCGGCAAGAATGACCTGTCGGAACCCGCGATCTACGCCGCGGTGCTGGCGGTGCTGCTGGGTTGGCGCATCGTCGCCTGGTGGCGGCGGCGGGCGTAGTTCACCAGTGCGCACTCGCGCCTCTGCACCCGTACGCCGCGTCGCCTAGGGCATGGCCAGCATGATGGCCGCGGTTTCCGCGTCCGGCTGGCCGTCGTGCAGGGCAGGGCGGTAGTGCATCTGGAACGCGGCCAGCGTGTTGATCGTCGCGCGGTCCAGCGTGCCGTCCTGCGGGCTGGCATAGCCCAGCCGCTGCAGCTGTTTCTGAAACCACGCGACGTCCGGCACGCCCTCGACCTGCAGGCGCGCCAGGTGCCGGGCCGCGCCCTCTTCGTTGTACCAGCGCCCGATGCCCGCGTCCGCCAGCGTCTTCCATGGGAACAGGGGGCCGGGATCCACCTTGCGCTGCGGCGCGATATCGCTGTGGCCGACTACGTTCTCCGGGGCGATATCGTGCCGGCGGATGATGTCGCGCAGCAGGATGGTCAGCGCCTGGACCTGGCGATCGTCATAGGCGTGCCAGACGCGCTCGCCGTTGCTGCCTTCGGTCCAGCCCGGATTGACGATCTCGATGCCGATCGAGGTGCTGTTCATCGCGACGTTGCCGTACCAGGAACTGGCCCCGGCGTGCCAGGCGGCGCGGTTTTCGTCGACCAGCCGATAGGCGCGACCGTCCAGGTCCAGCAGGTAATGGGCGCTGACCTTGCCCTTGGAGAGCAGGCGCAGCGACTCGGCGTCGTCGACCGTCGTGTAGTGCACGACCACGGACCGCACCCGGCTGCTCTGGCTGGCGGCGGTGATCGAGGTGTCCAGGTTCAGGCCGGCGGGGCCGCGCGCCGCGCAGCCCGCCAGGACCGCCGCGGCAAGCAGCGTGGAAAAGAGGCGGATCATGGTCAACGGGCCAGGTACAGGAACAGCGTCGGCAACTTGTCCAACTGCGGCGCCGGCAGCTTCTTCCAGTCGGCCACCGTGTGCGTGACCACCCATTCGTCCGCCGTCGTCATTGAGCGCGCCACGCACAGCTTGGTGTCGCCCTTCAGCGTTGCGATCAGCGTGGCGAACATTGCGGCGTTGCGGTAGGGGGTCTCGATCAAAAGCTGGGTCTGATTGTGGCGGGCCGAGTGCTGCTCCCAGGCGCGCAACTGCTTGGCGCGCTCGCCGGGCTCGACGGGCGCATAGCCATGAAAGGCGAAGCGCTGCCCGTCCAGGCCGCTGGCCATGAGGCCCAGCAGGATGGAAGAGGGGCCCACCCATGGTTTGACGGGGATCCCCAGGCGATGCGCCGCGTCCACGACCTTGGCGCCGGGGTCCGCGACGGCGGGGCAGCCTGCCTCGGAAACCAGGCCGATCTCCGCCCCGCGCTTCGCGGGGTCCAGCCAGGCCTTGATCTGCGCGGCGTCGGCCTTGTCCGTCAGCGTGTGGATGGTGATTTCCTGCAACGGCCGGGTGGTGCCGATGAGCTTCAGGAAGGCGCGGGCCGTCTTGGCGTTTTCGGCGATGTACGTGTCCAGCCGGCCGGCCAGCGCGCGCACGTCGGCGGGCAGCCAGCGTTCGGGCGGGGCGTCGCCCAGGCTGACGGGAATCAGGTGCAGGGCGCCGGTCATGCGGGCGCTCCCGGGGCGTCGAGCGGATCCAGTCCGAAAGTTGCCAGCATGCGCGTCAATTCGATCAGCGGCAGGCCTATGATGGCGGTGGGATCGTCGCTTTGTATGCTTTCCATCAGGGCAATGCCCAGGCTTTCCGCCTTGGCGCTGCCTGCGGTATCGTAAGGCTCTTCGGCGCGCAGGTAGGCGTCAATGGCATGGTCAGGCAGGTGGCGGAACCGGCAGCGCGTCACAATGTCGGCCTTTTCCACCCGCTGGCCGTCCGTCACGGCCAGCGCGCTGTGAAATTCCACCATCTGGCCCGACAGCGCGCGCAGTTGAGCCTGGGCCCGCGTGAAGTCGCCCGGCTTGCCGATGGGGGCGCCGTCCACGGTGGCCACTTGGTCAGAGCCGATCACGATACTGCCCGGATGCGTTGCCGCCACCGCCATTGCCTTGGCAACGGACAGGCGCAGCGCCAGCGCCTCGGGGGTTTCGCCGGGGTGTGGCGTTTCGTCTACATCTGGGGAAATCGCGATAAAGGGCAGGCGCAGGCGCGACAACAGTTCTTTGCGGTATTTCGAGCTGGATGCGAGGATCAGACTAGGCTTGTGGGGCATGCGGCATTTGACGGTAATACGTAAGTCACAGTATTATCTAACGTTTTGCGGCATTTTTGCAGGAACATCAACATGACACCGAAGGGAAAGCTTGGCGATGCGAGTCGCCGCGCGGACGGATCGGCCGGTGCTGGTGTGAATGCCGACGTGAAAGCTGACGGGGATGCTGACGTGAGTGCTAACGTCAAACGCATCGACGCCTTTGCCTTTGCCCGTCTGGGTAAAAGTGCGCACGGCACGATCGCCTTGGCGCGACTTGCCCGTGTGGTCGAGGGCTTGCCCGAGCAACCGCTGGGTGAAGCCGGACTTGTGAGCTGGTCCGTGCAAGGCGAAGAAGGCAAGATCGGCTTGCTGATGGGCCAGTCGATTCTGCGGCTGCACGTGAAGGCGAATCCGGTGGTTGTGTGCCAGCGGTGCAATGCGCCGTTTGCGTATCCGGTCGACAGCGAAGTCGTGCTGCAACTGGTCAAATCCGAAGACGACCTCGACGATGATCATTCCTTTGCCGATCAAGGCGACGATGACGACGACGAGGACGACGAAGGCGTAGGAAGGGATTCTGTGGCCCAGCTGCCTGAAAAGGTGGTGGGTTCGCATCATTTTGATCTGTTGGCCCAGATCGAAGATGAGCTCATTCTGAGCATTCCGTATGTGCCCAAGCATGATGTATGCCCGGGCGCGCAGGCCAAGGCCAGCGAAGCTCCTGAAGAGGAGCCCGCTGTCAAGCGTCCGTCGCCGTTTGCGGTGCTGGAACAACTGAAGCACAAAGATTGAGATCAACATCGGGCCGCATCGCGTACAATGCGCCCCGTTTCTAGGAGTCATCATGGCCGTTCAACAAAACAAGAAGTCCCCCTCCAAGCGCGGTATGCACCGTTCGCACGATTTTCTGGTGGCCCCGTCGACCGCCATCGAGCCCAACACCGGTGAAACGCACCTGCGTCACCACATCAGCCCCAACGGCTTCTACCGTGGCCGCAAGGTCCTGAAGACCAAGGCCGACGAATAAGGCCCCCGGGCCGAACTCGTACTCGGACCATTTCGGCTGAGCGCTGATACCTGGCACCCGTGATACGCATCGCCATAGACTGTATGGGCGGAGACTTCGGTCTGCCCGTCACGATTCCGGCTGCGATCGAGTTCGCCCGGCAATTTCCGGACACCCGGCTATTGCTGGTCGGGCTTCCCGACGCTATCGAAGCGGCGCTCTCCGAGCACCGCAACGTGGCGCGCGATCGCATTGAGATCGTGGCGGCTTCCGAAGTCGTCACCATGGACGACCCGGTCGAGGTCGCCCTGCGCCGCAAAAAAGACTCCTCCATGCGCCTCGCTGCCCAATCCGTCAAGGATGGGCGGGCGGACGCCTGCGTTTCCGCGGGCAACACCGGCGCCTGGATGGCCATTTCACGTTATGTGCTCAAGACGTTGGACGGCATCGACCGCCCGGCGATCGCCACGTCCATTCCGAACCAGACGGGCCGCGCCACCACGGTGCTGGACCTTGGTGCGAACGTGGACTGCTCGGCCGAGCACCTGCTGCAATTCGCCATCATGGGCGCCGCGCTGTCGCAGGCGGTGGACCACCGCGAGAACCCCACCGTGGGCTTGCTGAACATTGGCGAAGAAGTCATCAAGGGCAACGAAGTCGTCAAGGAAGCCGCCGAGCTTCTGCGCGGCAGCCCGTTGAACTTCTACGGCAACGTCGAAGGCAATGACATCTTCAAGGGCACGGTCGACGTCGTCGTCTGCGACGGCTTTGTCGGCAACGTCGTGCTCAAGTCCGTGGAAGGACTGGCGAAGATGCTGTCCAGCATCATTCGCGAAGAGTTCAAGCGCAATCTGATCACGCTGATCGCTGGCGCGGTGGCCAAGCCTGTGCTGAACCGCCTGCGCAACCGCGTGGACAACCGCCGCTACAACGGCGCGGCCTTGCTCGGCTTGCGTGGCGTGGTTATCAAAAGCCACGGTTCCGCGGACGTTTACGCCTTCGGTTTTGCCTTGCAACGCGCCCGCGAAGCCGTAGTGAGTAAACTGCTGGAGCGCACCGCGCAGACGGTCGCCCAAATTACCAAGCGCGTTCAATCCGGCGATCGCCCTTCGGCGGCGTCGCCCAACGTGGCTGGGGATACCGCTTGATGGATACCGCAATGAAATACTCCGTGATCGCGGGCACCGGCAGCTTCCTGCCGGAACGCGTGGTTTCGAATGACGAACTGGCTGCGGAACTGGCGACGCGCGACATCGCCACCTCAGACGAATGGATTGTCGAGCGCACGGGCATCCGTCAGCGCCATCTGGCCGAGCGTGGCGTGACCACCAGCCAGCTGGCCACCGAGGCCTCGCGCCGGGCGTTGGCCGATGCGGGCGTCGATGCTTCCGAAGTCGACCTCGTCATCGTGGCCACGTCCACCCCCGATTTCGTGTTTCCCAGCACGGCTTGCCTGGTGCAGGCCAACCTCGGCGCCAAGGGCTCGGCCGCGTTCGACGTGCAGGCCGTGTGCAGCGGCTTCGTCTACGCGCTGACCACCGCCGACAGCTTCATCCGCGCGGGCCGCGCGCGCTGCGCGCTGGTGATCGGCGCCGAAGTGTTCTCGCGCATCCTCGACTGGAATGATCGCAGCACCTGCGTGCTGTTTGGCGACGGCGCCGGCGCGGTGGTCCTCAAGGCCTCCGACACGCCTGGCATCATGGCCGCGCAACTGCATGCCGACGGCAGCCAGATGAAGATCCTCAGCGCCGCGGGCAACGTGGCCTACGGCGACGTGACGGGCGATCCCTTCCTGCGCATGGACGGCCAGGCCGTCTTCAAGCAGGCCGTCACCGTGCTGGACCGCTCCGCGCGCGACACCTGCGCCGAAGCTGGACTCACCGTTGCCGACGTCGATTGGCTGATCCCGCATCAGGCCAATGTGCGCATCCTGAATTTCCTGGCCCGCAAGCTGGACGTGCCCGTCGAGAAGGTCGTCATCACCGTCGACAGCCACGCCAACACGTCCGCGGCCAGTGTGCCGCTGGCGCTCGATGCGGCGCGCCGCGACGGCCGCGTCAAGCCGGGTCAGCTCATCCTGATGCAAGGCGTGGGCGGCGGATTCACCTGGGGCTCGGTACTGGCTCGCATGTAAGGGCGTGCCCTGGCCGCGGCGGCATGTGTGCCGCGGGCGGCCTGAGAGCGCGCCTGGCATTCCACACAGACACTGAATCAAACCACACGCTCAATCATGAAAATCGCTTTTGTCTTTCCTGGTCAGGGTTCGCAAGCCGTCGGCATGCTGGACGCCTGGTCCGGCGTGGCGGCGGTCACCGACACCGTGGCGCGGGCCTCGCAGGCCCTGGGGCAGGACCTGGGCGCGCTGATCGCGCAGGGTCCCGTCGAACAGCTCAATCTGACCACCAACACGCAGCCGGCCATGCTGACCGCCGGCGTCGCCTTCTACAACGCCTGGATCGCCGCGGGCGGCCGCAAGCCTGATGTCGTGGCCGGCCACAGCCTGGGCGAGTACGCCGCGCTGACCGCCGCTGGTTCGCTGGCGCTGGAAGACGCCGTGCGCCTGGTGCGCGTGCGCGCCGACGCCATGCAGGCCGCCGTGCCGGTCGGCACGGGCGCCATGGCCGCCATCCTGGGCCTGGACGACGATGCCGTGCGCGCCGCGTGTGCGCAAGCCGCGCAAGGCGAAGTGGTCGAAGCCGTCAACTTCAATGCGCCCGCGCAAGTCGTGATCGCCGGCCACAAGGCCGCGGTCGAGCGCGCCTGCGAACTGGCCAAGGCCGCCGGCGCCAAGCGCGCCTTGCTGCTGCCCGTGTCCGCGCCGTTCCATTCCAGCCTGCTCAAGCCCGCCGCCGACGTGCTGGCTGGCGCGCTCGCTGGCGCCGCCGTGTCCGCGCCTCAAGTGCAGGTCATCAACAACGTCGATGTGGCTTCGCCCACCGACCCCGACGCCATCCGCGATGCGCTGGTGCGTCAGGCGTGGCATCCTGTGCGCTGGGTCGAAACCCTGCGCGCCATGAAGGCGCAAGGCGTCACGCACGTCATCGAATGCGGTCCGGGCAAGGTGCTTGCTGGCCTGACCAAGCGCATCGACCCCGAACTCACCGGCCTGGCCATCACCGATCCTGCTTCGCTGGAAGCGGCTTTGGCTGCCGTCAACGGAAACTGATCAATGGACAACACCTCGACCGAATTGCAGGGCAAGATCGCGCTCGTCACGGGCGCGACCCGCGGCATTGGCCGGGCGATCGCCCTGGAACTGGCCGCGCGCGGCGCAACCGTCGTCGGCACCGCCACCTCCGAATCGGGCGCGGCTGGCATCACCGAAGCGCTGGCGCCGTCGGGTGGCCGCGGCGTGGTGCTGGACGTGACCGACGCCGCTGCCTGCGATGCGTTGATCGACGCGCTGGGCAAGGAAGGCGGTGGTCCGCACATCCTCGTCAATAACGCCGGCATCACGCGTGATACGCTGGCGATGCGCATGAAGGACGACGACTGGTCAGCCGTTATCGACACCAACCTGGCCTCGGTCTTCCGTCTGTCGCGCGCCGTGCTGCGCAGCATGATGAAGGCCCGTTGGGGACGCATCATCAACGTGACGTCCGTTGTGGGTTCCAGCGGCAACGCGGGCCAAGCCAATTACGCAGCCGCAAAAGCTGGCGTGGCGGGCATGGCGCGTGCGCTGGCGCGTGAACTGGGCAGCCGCAACATCACCGTGAACTGCGTGGCGCCCGGCTTCATCGACACCGACATGACGCGTGCCCTGGGCGAAAACCAGACGGCGGCGCTGCTGCAACAGATTCCGCTGGGCCGTCTGGGCTCGCCGTCTGACATTGCGCATGCCGTGGCCTTTTTGTCCGGGCCTCAGGCGGGTTACATTACCGGCACCACCCTGCACGTCAACGGCGGGATGTACATGCAATAAATCACGAATCACGCGCCGCCGCCGGGCAACCGGCAAGGCGGCGCGCGATTCTCCGGAAACGCCGCACATGGTCATCCTGCGCCGGTCTCGGCGACAGAACAAATGCGCGGTGTTATTTTTGTCACGGTCAGGCGTTGCATCACTCCGCGCTTGGCTATAATTCGCGGGATTTTTCCCAATTGGAGATCTGCATGGAAAGCATCGAACAGCGCGTCAAGAAGATCGTCGCTGAACAACTTGGCGTCAACGAAGCCGAGATCAAGAACGAGTCCTCCTTCCTTGACGACCTCGGTGCCGATTCGCTCGACATGGTCGAACTGGTCATGGCCCTCGAAGACGAATTCGAGACCGAGATCCCCGACGAAGAGGCCGAAAAGATCACGACCGTGCAACAAGCGATTGACTACATCAATTCGCACGGTAAGCAGTAAGCTCAGCCTATATCGTCCTGGTTGCCCGATTTTGTCGGCCAACCTGGAATCAGGGCGGTTTCTGGAGTGCCGTGTGGTCCACCGGCAGGTCGGGCGTTGTAATGCCTCACCTGCCTTCATGTGGTCCACACGCGCAGCGCATCCCGAAAACCGCCTTTCTTTTGTCTGTTTGAGGAGTCATCCGTGAAGCGACGTGTCGTCATCACCGGCCTGGGTATCGTTTCCCCCGTAGGAAATGATCTGACCACCGCTTGGGACAATATCGTCAACGGACGTTCTGGCATCAGCCGCATCACCCGTTTCGATCCCTCGGCCATCACCACTCACATTGCTGGCGAAGTCAAAGACTTCGACATCAGTACCTTTATTTCGGCCAAGGAAGCCCGCCAGATGGATACGTTCATCCATTACGGCCTGGCTGCCGGAATGCAGGCCTGGCGCGATTGCGGCCTGGAAGTCACCGAAGAAAACGCCGAGCGTATCGGCGTGATCGTGGGGTCCGGTATCGGCGGTCTGCCGCGCATCGAGGAAACCCAGGTCGAGTACCTGGCCAAGGGACCTCGGCGCATCTCGCCGTTCTTCGTGCCGGGTTCGCTGATCAACCTGATTTCCGGGCATCTGTCGATCGCCTATGGCATGAAGGGCCCCAGCTACGCCGTGGTGTCGGCCTGCACGACCGGCCTGCATTGCATTGGCGATGCCGCACGCCTGATCGAATACGGCGATGCCGACGTCATGGTCGCCGGCGGCGCCGAATCAACCGTGTCGCCGCTGGGCATCGGTGGCTTTGCCGCCATGCGCGCGCTGTCGACCCGTAACGATGATCCTCAGACCGCATCGCGTCCCTGGGACCGCGACCGCGACGGCTTTGTGCTGGGCGAGGGCGCTGGTGTCCTGGTTCTGGAAGAGTACGAGCACGCCAAGAAGCGCGGCGCGCGTATCTACGGTGAACTGGCTGGCTACGGCATGAGCTCCGATGCCCACCACATCACCGCACCGGACAAGGACGGCCCGCGTCGCGGCGTGATCAACGCGCTGCGCAACGGCGGCCTGAATCCCGAAGACGTCCAGTACGTCAACGCGCATGGCACGTCCACCCCGCTGGGCGACAAGAACGAAACCGACGCGCTGAAACTGGCGTTCGGCGACCACGCCAAGAAGCTGGTGGTCAACTCGACCAAGTCGATGACCGGCCACCTGCTGGGCGCGGCCGGCGGCATCGAAGCTGTGTTCACGACCTTGGCCGTGTACAACCAGGTCTCGCCTCCGACGATCAACATCTTCAATCAAGATCCGGAATGCGATCTGGATTACTGCGCGAACGAAGCGCGGCAGATGAAGATCGACGTGGGCCTGTCCAATTCGTTCGGCTTTGGCGGCACCAACGGCTCGATGGCCGTTCGCCGGGTCTGATTTGGAAGGCTTGGCCGGGGGGCGTTGGTCGTTCTGCGTACCTGTCTCGCAGCCCAGGGGCGCTGTTGCGCTCTCTGGGCTGGCGCTGGCCGCCGCCGCGGCCAGCGTGCTGACCGCCGCTTCCTGGCATGGTCACGCCTGGACGGCGGCCGGGCTGCTCGCCCTTCTGTTCCTTCTGGCCGGGCTGTTACACTCGGCACGGAACACCCCGTCCCCGGTAACGGCGCTACGTACCGCGACCGGGGCTGGCCCTTGGCAGCTACGCCGGCCGCAAGGCTGGCAAGACGCGCTGCTGCTGGACCAGCAACGGGGTCCAGCGTGGCTGACGCTTATCCTGCAGCCCTTGCCCACCGGGAGTACGGCCTTTACCACTAGCAAAATCACCCTCACCGTCTGGAAGCACTCGCTGCGACCCGAATCCTGGCGCCGTCTGCGCCTCGTCGCGGGCACGGCGCGGCAGGCACGCCCGGCGCGTCCTATGCGGGAGGCCGCATGAGTGAGCGCGAAGTCGACGCCGAGCTTGTCGCGCGCGTCCAGCGGGGCGACAAGAAGGCATTTGATCTCCTGGTGCTGAAGTACCAGCGCAAGATCCTCCGCCTGTTGGCCCGGATGATCCGCGATCCTTCCGAAATCGAGGATGTGGCGCAGGAGGCCTTCATCAAGGCCTACCGCGCCTTGCCCCAGTTCCGGGGGGAAAGCGCTTTCTATACGTGGCTGTATCGCATCGCCATCAATACCGCGCGCAACTGGCTCGCCTCGCAGGGACGGCGCCCTAGCGCACCCAATGCGATTGAAACGGAAGACGGTGAAACTTTTAACGAAACCGACAACCTAACGGATATAAGCACGCCGGAATCCATGGTTGCCAGCCGCGAAATCGCCGAGACGGTGAACGCGGCCATTGAGGGTTTGCCTGAAGAATTGCGCACCGCAATTGTCCTGCGTGAAATCGAAGGTATGAGTTACGAAGACATCGCCCAGAGCATGGACTGCCCGATCGGTACGGTGCGCTCCCGCATTTTTCGTGCGCGTGAAGCCATTGCCACGAAGTTGCGTCCATTGCTCGACACCGATGTCGAGCGTCGCTGGTAAGGAGTGGCAGTCATGCAAACAGCAGCCAAATCCGTTGAGATCACCGAGTCCTCCTGGGAGGAATCGGTTTCCGCCTGGATGGACGGAGAAGATTCCGACGATATTCTTCCCAGTCTGTTGTCCAAAGAGGGACGTCAGACCTGGGACACCTATCACTTGATTGGTGATTCCCTGCGCAATTCCGATCTGGCGCTGACGCCCAGCGCGGCCTTCTCGGCCCGCCTGGCGCGCGCGCTGGACGCGGAATTGCCCATCGTAGCGGCGCCTCGGCGCCGCTCGCCATTGCGCATGGGCCTGTCCGGCCTGGCCGTCGCCGCCGCGGTGGCAACGGTCGCGTGGGTGGCGCAGCCGTACGTCACCGGCTCGCCCGCGACGGATGTGCGCGTGCTGGCCGATGCCAGCTCGCCGGCCTCGGCCTCCGACGACTCGGGCCTGCGTGACTACCTGGAGGCCCATCGCCAGATGGCCGGCCCCAGCGCGGTCCGTCAGGTGTCGTTCGATGTCGGAGCGGGACGTTGATGGCGCTTGTGCTTCCATCACGCTGGCCGGTGCTGGGACGTGCTGCTTCGTGGCAGGCTCACCGCGCCGGCTGGTTCGCCGCCACGCTCCTGACTGCTTTCCTTGCCGCGCACGGTCCCGCGGCCGCTGCTGGCGCGACGCCGGCCGGCCAGACCGAAGATGTCGTGCAGCTTCTCACGCGTATTCAGCAGGCCGCGCGCAAGCAGGACTACGCTGGCGTCTTCATGTATCAGCAAGGCGACGTCATCCAGTCCTCGCGCCTCGTGCACGTTCTTGACGGCACCGGCGAGCGCGAGCGCCTCGAGATCCTGGACGGTCAGCCGCGCGAGTACCTGCGTCACAACGACGACGTGCAGTGTCTGATCCCTGAACGCAAGACCGTGCTTGTGGAGCGCCGCCGTGGCGATCGCTTCCCCGGTCTGCTGCTGGGCGATCCGGCCAACCTGTCGGAACACTACAAGATCCGCACCGAACCCACGCCGCACCGCGTCGCGGGCCGCGAATGCCGGCTCATCACGATCGAGCCGCTGGACAAGCTGCGCTACGGCTATCGCCTGTGCGCGGACGTCGAAACCAATCTGCTGCTGAAAGCCCAGACGCTGAACGCCGCGCGCGGCGTGGTCGAGCAGGTGTCGTTTACTTCGCTGCGGCTCGGTTCCGAAGTGGATCCGCAGTCGCTGTCCTCGCGCTGGAACACCCGAGACTGGAAGGTGCTCGAGGCCAGCATGCAGCCCGTGGACCTTGCGGCGCAGGGCTGGCGCATTCCGGCGCCCAACGGCTTCAAGACGATCATGCAGGTATCGCGCGCCATGAAGCGCGGATTGCCGGTCAGCCAGATGGTGCTGTCCGACGGTCTGGCAGCGATCTCGGTCTTCATCGAGCCCTATGACAGCCAGCGCAACAACCAGCCCGCGCACGGCGCGTCCCAGCGCGGCGCGATCAATGTTTATGGCGCGCGCATTGCGGACTTCTGGCTGACCGCGGTAGGCGAAGTGCCCGCCGCCACGCTGGAACAACTTGCGCAGGCCACCGAGTACGTGCCACCCGCACCCGCGGCACCCGCACCCGCACCCGCGGAGGGCGGGGCCAAATAAATCCCGCCGTTCCGCAAGCAGCAATTTCGGAGTGACATATGAAAGCAATGACGGTCTCGAACGCTTTTTTCCGGCGCTTTCTGGCGGCTGTCGCGGCGGGGACAATGCTGTCCACCGCCTACGTGCCGATAACGGTGGCGCAGACGGCGCCTGCCGCGGTCGGATTGCCCGACTTCACGGCCATCGTTGAAAAGGCCGATCCGGCCGTCGTCAACATCCGCACGACCGCCACGGTTCCCGTGCGCGGCGGCGGCAATGGTCCTGGCGGCAGCGATCCCTACGAACTGTTCCGCTGGTTCTTCGGTCCCGAATTCCAGCCGCCCGGCCAGCAGTCGCCCAATCCGCGGCAGCGTCCGCAACCGACGCCGCCTGAAGAGCGCACCGTACCGCGCGGTGTAGGCTCGGGCTTCTTCGTGTCGGCTGACGGCTACATCCTGACCAACAATCACGTGGTTGTGGATGCGACGGACATCTATGTCACCCTGACCGACGGACGCGAGTTCAAGGCCAAGGTCATCGGCACGGACGAGCGCACCGACGTGGCGCTCATCAAGATCGAAGCCAAGGACATGACGCCGCTCGTGATCGGCGATCCCAAGAAGCTCAAGAAGGGGCAGTGGGTGCTCGCCATCGGCTCGCCGTTCGGCCTGGATTCCACCGTCACTTCCGGCATCGTCAGCGCCATCGGCCGCGATACCGGCGAGTACCTGCCATTCATCCAGACTGACGTCGCGGTGAACCCCGGCAACTCGGGCGGCCCGCTGATCAACCTGGACGGCGAGGTCGTGGGCATCAATTCCCAGATCATCTCGCGTAGCGGCGGCTTCATGGGTATTTCGCTGGCCATTCCGATTGACGAAGCCATGCGCGTGGTCGACCAGTTGCGCACGACGGGCAAGGTCACGCGTGGCCGGGTTGGCGTGCAGATCGGCGAAGTCGGCAAGGATGTGGCCGAAGCCATCGGCCTGCCCAAGGCCGAAGGCGCGCTGGTCAGCAGCGTCGAAGCCGAGGGTCCTGCCGAGCAGGCGGGCGTGCAGCCGGGCGACGTGATCCTGAAGTTCAACAAGGAACCGATCAAGCGCTGGTCCGACCTGCCGCGCATCGTCGGCGAGACCAAGCCGGGAACGCGCGCCGACATGGAAGTCTGGCGCAAGGGCAAGAGCATGACGCTGTCGGTCAAGGTCGGCGAGATCCCGACCGAGAAGGCAGCCGCCGCCGGCAAGAAGCCGGCGCCTGAGCCCGAGGTCACCAACGCGCTGGGTCTGGGCGTGATCGACGTGCCCGCCGATACCCAGAAGAAGCTGCGCATCAAGGGCGGCGTCCAGGTGAAGGTTGCTGACGGCGCGGCCGCCAAGGCTGGCCTGCAGGAAGGCGACATCGTGTTGGCGCTGAACGACACCGACGTAACCGGCGCCAAGCAGTTCGGCGAACTGGTCGCCAAGCTGGACAAGAGCCGCGCGACGGGCCTCCTGGTGCGCCGCGGTGACCAGACGCAATGGGTAGCGGTGCCTGCGTCCAAGTGATGACGGCCCGGACTGGCCGGCGCCCGCCCGGCGCCGCGGCCAGGCAAGGCATGGCGGAAAGCCGCCAGGTGCGGTCACCCCAGGGCGCTTTTTGTCCCAGGGCGCGCCCCGGGCAAAAAAAATGGCTCAAGACCGGCTAAAATGGCTGGTTGCCGCAAGAGGGGGCGCATGGCGCCCCCTCAGTTTTGTCCGGGCATTGCCCGTCAGCGCCTCACACGTCGGCCGTGCACATTCCGGCGGCGATGTCTCCCGGCAGTGTGCCGTCTGTTCCGTCCCTTATAAATTCAAGCATGCAGCATATCCGCAACTTTTCCATCATTGCCCACATCGATCACGGCAAGTCGACCCTGGCCGATCGCCTGATCCAGCGCTGCGGCGGACTGGCGGATCGCGAGATGTCGGCGCAGGTCCTCGATTCCATGGAAATCGAGCGCGAGCGCGGCATCACCATCAAGGCCCAGACGGCCGCCCTGCATTACAAGGCGCAGGACGGCAAGGTCTACAACCTGAACCTGATCGACACGCCGGGGCACGTGGACTTCTCGTATGAGGTGAGCCGCTCCCTGTCCGCCTGCGAAGGCGCGCTGCTGGTGGTGGACGCATCGCAGGGCGTGGAAGCGCAGACGGTGGCCAACTGCTACACCGCGATCGAGCTGGGCGTGGAAGTCGTGCCCGTGCTGAACAAGATGGACCTGCCGCAGGCCGATCCTGAAGGCGCCCGCCAGGAAGTCGAGGACGTCATCGGTATCGACGCCTCGGACGCCGTGCTGGCCAGCGCCAAGACCGGCATGGGCATCGACGAAATCCTTGAAACCATCGTCGCCCGCGTCCCCGCGCCCGAAGGCAATCCCGATGCGCCGCTGCAGGCGCTGATCATCGATTCGTGGTTCGACAACTACGTCGGCGTGGTCATGCTGGTGCGCATCATCAACGGCGTGCTCAAGCCCAAGGACAAGATCCTGCTGATGGCGTCCGGCGCCACCCACCTGTGCGAGCAGACGGGCGTGTTCACGCCCAAGTCGCAGCAGCGTCCGCATCTGTCGGCGGGCGAGGTGGGCTTCATCATTGCCGGCATCAAGCAACTCGAAGACGCCAAGGTCGGCGACACCGTCACCCTGGCCAACAAGCCGGCCGCGGGCCCGCTGCCGGGCTTCAAGGAAGTCAAGCCGCAGGTGTTTGCCGGGCTGTATCCGGTCGAAAGCTCCGAATACGACCAACTGCGCGATTCGCTCGAAAAGCTGAAGCTCAACGATGCCGCGCTGATGTTCGAACCCGAAGTCTCGCAAGCGCTGGGCTTTGGTTTCCGCTGCGGCTTTCTTGGCCTCTTGCACATGGAAATCGTGCAGGAGCGCCTGGAACGCGAATTCGACATGGACATCATCACCACCGCGCCGTCCGTGGTGTACGAGGTCGAGCAGCGCGATGGCTCCGTGATCACCGTGGAAAGCCCGTCCCGCATGCCCGAGATCGGCAAGATCCAGGACATCCGCGAGCCCATCGTGAAGGTCACGCTGTTCATGCCGCAGGATTACGTCGGTCCGGTCATGACGCTGTGCAACAACAAGCGCGGCGTGCAGGTCAACATGAGCTACCACGGCCGCCAGGTTCACCTGGTGTACGAGATCCCGCTGGCCGAGATCGTGCTGGACTTCTTCGACAAGCTGAAGTCCGTGTCGCGGGGCTATGCCTCGATGGACTACGAATTCCTGGAATACCGCTCCGCGGACGTGGTGCGTGTGGACCTGCTGATCAACAACGACCGCGTCGATGCGCTGGCCGTCATCGTCCACCGCAGCAATGCGCGCCACCGTGCGCGCGATGTGGTCACCCGCATGCGCGGCCTGATCCCGCGCCAGATGTTCGACGTGGTCATCCAGGCTGCCATCGGCGCCGAAATCATCGCGCGCGAGAACGTAAAGGCGCTGCGCAAGAACGTGCTGGCCAAGTGCTACGGCGGCGACATCTCGCGCAAGAAGAAGCTGCTGGAAAAGCAGAAGGCGGGCAAGAAGCGCATGAAGCAGGTGGGCAGCGTGGAAATTCCGCAGGAGGCGTTCCTTGCCATCCTGCAGGTGGAAGACAAATAGAACCCCAGAAGGCGATTAGCTGATGAGTTGGAACTTTGCCCTGATCCTTTTTATTCTGCTGGTGCTTACCGGCGTTATCTGGGTGCTCGATCTGGCGGTGCTGCGCAAGGGGCGCGAGCGCCGCGCGCAGGCTGCGATGGCACAGTACGACGCGGCACTGGTGGGCGACGCGCAAGAGGCCGAGCGCCTGCGGCGCGAAGCCGGCGACGCTGCGCGGCGCGTGCCCTGGTGGGTCGAGTACGCGGTCAGCTTCTTTCCCGTCATCCTGTTCGTGTTCATGCTGCGCTCGTTCGTGGTCGAGCCGTTCCGCATTCCGTCCGGCTCGATGCTGCCCACGCTGCAATCTGGCGACCTGATCCTGGTGAACAAGTTCAGCTACGGGCTGCGCCTGCCGGTGATCGACAAGAAGATCATTCCCATCGGCGAACCGAAGCGTGGCGACGTGTTCGTGTTCCGGTATCCGGTCGATCCGAACGTCGATTACATCAAGCGCGTGGTGGGCCTGCCGGGCGACGAAATCGCATACATCGACAAGAAGCTCTATGTCAATGGTGAATTGGTCCCGCACGTGCGTGATGGTGACTATTTCGAGCCGGATCGTGTGTCGTACATCGCGCAATATAAAGAGAAATTGGGCGACGTTGAGCACAAGATCCTGCTGGAAGAGAAGACTCCGCAGGTGTATGCGGCGCAGAATTGGACTTTTCCGTACCGCCAAAACTGCCAATACAGCCACAATGGGGTACGCTGCAAAGTACCCGAAGGGAATTATTTCGCCATGGGCGATAATCGGGACAACAGCGCGGACAGCCGATATTGGGGCTTCGTTCCGGAAGCCAACATCGTCGGCCGCGCTTTCTTCATCTGGATGAACTTCAGCGATCTGAGCCGCATCGGCCGATTCAACTGATTATGTCGCTAGCCACGCTAGAAAACCGCCTCGATCACCACTTCGGTGATGCGGCCTTGCTTGAACAGGCGCTGACGCACCGCAGCCACGGTGCGCGCCACAACGAGCGGTTGGAATTCCTTGGGGATTCCGTACTGAACTTCGTTGTGGCGGCGATGCTGTTCGAACGCTATTCAAAAATCGACGAAGGCGATCTGTCGCGTCTGCGGGCCAACCTGGTCAAGCAGGCGTCGCTGGCGGATATCGCCCAGCGCCTTGAGCTGTCCCAATACCTGCGCCTGGGCGAGGGCGAACTCAAGAGCGGCGGATTCCGCCGGCCGTCCATCCTGGCCGACACGGTCGAAGCCATTTTTGGCGCCGTATTTCTGGATGCGGGTTTCGAGGCGGCGCGCCGCGTGATCGTGCGCCAGTACCAGCCGGTGCTGGCGTCCGTGGATCCCAAGACGCTCGGCAAGGACGCCAAGACGTTGCTGCAGGAATTCCTGCAGGGCCGCAAGCTGGCCCTGCCGTTGTATACGGTGGTGGCCACGCATGGCGCGGCCCACAGCCAGCAGTTCGAAGTCGAGTGCGCCATTCCGGCGCTCGATATCAAGGTAATGGCGCCTGGCGCCAGCCGCCGCGCCGCCGAGCAGTCGGCCGCCAAGCTGGCGCTCGAGGCCGCGCTGGCCGTCAGCCCGGCCCCCAAGGCTGCCCGCAAGTCGGGCAAGGCGCGCAAAACCGCGCAATTGTCGCTGCCCGTGGCAGTGGCTCAAGAGACTAAATGAGCGATACCCCTTTTCGTACCGGCTTCGTTGCCATCGTTGGCCGCCCCAATGTGGGCAAATCCACGCTGACGAACGCCCTGATCGGTTCCAAGATCTCCATCGTGTCCCGCAAGGCGCAGACCACGCGCCACCGCATTCACGGTGTGCTGACGCGCGAGCACGAGCAGTTTGTGTTTGTCGACACCCCAGGTTTCCAGACGCGCCATGGCGGCGCGATGAACCGCATGATGAACCGCGTCGTCACGCAGGCCCTGGCCGACGTGGACGTGGTGGTGCATGTGGTTGAAGCCGGGAAGTGGTCTGAGGGCGACGCCAAGCTGCTGCCGCTGTTGCCCAACCCCGAGCGCACGATTCTGGTCGTCTCCAAGATCGACGCCCTGAAGAACCGCGACGATCTGTTCGGGTTCGTATCCAAGATCATGGCGCTGCACCCGTTCGGCGCCGTGGTGCCGGTCAGCGCCACCAAGAATCAGCAACTGGACCAGTTGCTTGAGGAAATCGCATCGCGCCTGCCGGAAGGCGAGCCGATGTTCGAGGAAGACACCCTGACCGACCGTCCCATGCGCTTCATCGCCGCCGAACTCGTGCGCGAGAAGATCTTCCGCCTGGTGGGCGACGAACTGCCGTACGGCTGCACGGTCGTCATCGAGCAATGGGAAGAGACCGCCAAGGGCGCCACCATCAACGCCTGTGTCGTCGTCGAACGCGACAGCCACAAGCCCATCCTGCTGGGCACGGGCGGCATGCACATGAAGCGGATCGCCACGGAGGCGCGGCAGGACATTGCCAAGCTGCTGGACAAACCCGTGCATCTGGAGGTCTATATCAAGGTGCGCAAGGGCTGGTCCGACCGCGAGGGTGCGCTGCGCGATCTGGGTTATGAGTAGACGGGCGCCACGCGTCCAGGATCGACCAGGGTTCATGCTCCACGCCACGGCGTGGCGTGAAACTTCCCTGATTGTCCAAACTTTTTCTCGCGATCACGGCTGCGTGGCCATGGTCGCCAAGGGCGCCAAGCGCCCTTATTCCGTTTTGCGCCCCGTGTTGTCGGCCTTTCAGCCGCTGCTCCTGTCATGGACCGGCAACGGCGAGGTCAAGACGCTGACGCGCGCCGAGATTGCCGGCATCCGGCCGCTGGCCGGCGCCGCGCTGATGTCGGCGTGGTACATGAACGAACTGCTGCTGCGCCTGTTGCCGCGCGAGGACGCGCATCCGCTGTTGTTCGACGCGTATGACATGGCCTTGCAGCAACTGTCTGCGGGCACCCGCGCGGCCGGAGCGCTGCGCCGCTTCGAATGGACCTTGCTGCGCGAGACGGGCTACGGTGTCGACGAGGCGCCGCCCGATTTCGACGACCCCACCATCGAGCCCGCGCTGCGCAGCGACCTGCGCGCGCGCCTGGCCGAGATTCTGGCGGGTCGTCCGCTGTCCACGCGGCGCGTGCTGCTGGACCTGCAACGTATCTGATTGCGGCGCCGGCCTCATGACGTTCACGCTCAAACAGGTCGAAACCTTCCGCACCGTCTACGAGACGGAAAGCGTCACCGCCGCCGCACGGCGCCTGGACGTGTCGCCCGCCACCGTCAGCGCGACGCTGGCCGCGCTGGAAGCCAGCATCGAGTTGCGCCTGTTCGAGCGCGTGCGCCAGCGCATGCAGCGCACGCCCGAAGCCACGTTGCTTTACGAAGAGATCCGCCGCCTGAATGTCGGCCTGGAAAGCCTGGGACGCAAGATCCGGGCGATCCGCGGGGCAGCGCAGCCGCGGCTGCGCATCGGCTGCATTCACGCCTACAGCGGTGCGATCGTCAGCGATGCGATTTCGCGCTTTCGCGTGCGCTACCCCGATACGCCGCTGTACTTGCAGATCCGCGACTCCAATACCCTGCGCGACATGGTGGTGTCGGGGGAACTGGACCTGGCGGCGGTGGCCGATGAGTCCGAACTCGAGGGGCTGCGCGGGCATCGTCTGGCCAGCCTGCGCGCGGTGGCGGTGTTTCCCGCCGGACATGCGCTGACGCGCCTGGAATCGGTGAATTTTTCGCAGCTGGCCGAGGTCGATGTGATCGCGCTGAACGCCGAGGACGGTTCGCGCAAGCGGCTGGACGCGCTCTTGCGTCAGGCTGGTCAAAGCCTGCGCGTGGCGATCGAGACGCCGTATTCCAGCACCGTGTGTCAGCTTGCTCTGGCCGGGCACGGGGTGGGCATCGCCAACCCGGCGACGGCGCTGGGCATGGAGGCCATGGGCCTCACTTACCGGCCACTGGCGGCACCCGTGCATTTCGAATGCCACATGATCGTGCACGGCAGCCGCCCGTTGTCCGAAGCCGGCAAGTTCTGGGCGACGTGCCTGCGTGGCGCACTGGCGCCGCTGGTCGAACGGTTCGGCGTCTAGCGCGGGAATCAGCCCCGGCGACCGTCCGACGTCAGCATCAGCACCACGTTCGATTCCGCATCCAGCCTGCCGGCCCGCCTGAGCCGCTCCATGGCCGCCAGCGCGGCGGCCGACGACAGTTCCGCGCCCAGTCCCATGCGTTCCAGACGTTGCCGCGCCTCAACCGCTTGCGCGTCGGACGTCTCCACCGGCATGCCTCCAGACCGTGACAGCGCTTCCAGTGCTTGCAGCGTGCACGTGCCGCCCGCAATGGAATACTGCTGGGTCGCGCTTTCCCATTGGCCGCGCGCATCGCCGGTTTCCAGCGCGCGCGACAGGCGGGCGTAGGGTTCCACCGCGTGCAGCCGGGGGAGGCGGGCGATGCGCCCGGTCTGAAGCAGATGCTGCCAGCCCAAAAAGATGCCCCACAGCAGGTCGCCGCGCGCCGTCGGGACGATGATGTCCGTGGGCAGCCCGCATTCGTCCAGGATTTCCTGGGCGATCGGCTTGTACCCCTCGACGCCGTACGGATGCGTACCCACCGGCGGATTCAGATAATTGGTGCCCGCGAACGCGCCGTGGTTGCGGCACAGATCGGCCACGTACGGCCAGCGGCCCAGGCTGTCCTCGAAGGCGCGCAGCCGCGCGCCAAAGCGCTCCATGGCCTCGCGCTGCAGCGGCGGACAATTGCGGGTGATGGCGATGTCGGCCTGCAAGCCGGCCGCTGCGCAGTAGGCGGCCAGCGACACGCCCGCGTTGCCGCTGGAGGCCGCGGCAACACGCGTGGCCCCAGCCAGGCGGGCGCGCGAGACCAGTTGCGCCGACATGCGGTCCTTGTGGCTGCCGGTGGGATTGGCGCTTTCGCACTTGAGCCACAGCGCGCCCACGCCTTCTTCCCGCGCCAGTTCGGGCGCGGACACGCATGGGGTGCTGCCTTCGCCCAACGTCACGGCAGAAAGCACCGGCAGGGGCATGGCTTCGTCCCGCGCCGTTGCGTCAACGTTTGCGTCGTATTGGCACTCCAGCGTGGCGGGATGGCCGGCCGCCAGGCACGCGGGGCAGCCTTCGGGATAGTCGCCGGTGGGCCACAGGGTTGCGCAGCGGATGCAGCGCATGCTGGTCAATCGGGGGTTCATCTGCATGGGTCAGTATTTTGATGCAAGAGAGTCCAAGGGGAGGGCGCTCGCCACCTGCAACAGGCAATCGCCATCGTCGCTGCGGGCGATAGGCCGCAAGCAGACGACGGTGCCCGCCTGCGGGCTGAGCAGGGGGCGCGGCGGGGCGTCGGGCCGTGCCGGTTCGATGAGGCGGCCAATGGGCTGCTGCGCGGCCACGGATTGGCCCAGCTCCACGGCGGGCACGAATACGCCGGACTCGCGGGCGCGCAGCGTCGCGGCGGGGGCGTCCAGATCGTAGAGGCGGACTTCCGCGTCCTGGGCGGCGTGTGGGCGCGCACGAGGGGTGAGCAGTCCCAATTCCGCCAGGCAGCCAAGCAGCCCGTCGCGGCAGCGGTCCGCCAGCGACTGGCTGGTTTCCCGGCCGCCGCCGATCTCGGCAGAGAGCCGCAGCACGCCGTGCCGGCTGGCCGCCGCCGGCATGGAGCCGGCTTCGCCGCCGCGAAAGAACACGCAGTCGGGCAGTCCAAACGCCCGAGCGAGCGCCGGCAGGCGATCGTCATAGGCATCGTTGCCATGGCGCGTGATGACCGAGGACGGCAGGTAGCGCAGTGACGCGCCGCCGCTGTGCACGTCGACCATGGCCTGCACCCGGGAAAGCAGCCGGGCCTCCAAGGCCGCCGCGATGCTTTCGGTGTAGCCGCGCGCCGGCGCGCCCAGAAAAGCGCGATTCAGGTTGCCGCCGTCGGACGGCGACAGCCGCGTGCCGGCAAGTGACGCTTCCGCATTGACTGCGGGAAGTAGATAGACGGTGCCGCGTTGCAGGATTTCCTGCAACTGATGCCACAGGTCCAGGATGGCGGCCTGCCCCTCCCATTCGTCGCCATGGACGCCGGCGATGAGCGCGACGGCAGGCCCCGGGCCCGCCTCGATCCGCAGCACTGGAATCGTGACGCGCCGGTAAGCCGACGCATTGGTGGCGGCGGCCACGGAGAAATCCTCGCGGGTTACGTTGGCCATGCGGCGGCTCCGTTGGGGGTTGGCGCGCGGTTCAATCCAGCGTGGCGGCCTTGATGATGCTTTCCCACTTGGGCAGCTCCTTTTTGATCTGGGCCTGAACATCCTGCGGCGTGCCGCCCAGGGGTTCCTGCGAGCGGCTGCGCAACTCGCGGCTCACGGCGTCCGAGCGCAACGCCTGATTCATCGCGGCGTTCAACCGCGAGATCGCGGCAGTGGGCGTGCCTGCGGGTGCAACCAGCGCGCTCCACGCGGACTGCTCGTACTCGGGGTAGCCCTGTTCGGCCACGGTCGGCACATCGGGGTTGGACGCGGCGCGCTTGCGGGTGGTGACGGCGAGTGCGCGCAGGCGCCCGTCCTTCAAGTTGCCGATCAAGGGCGGCAGATTTTCCATCATGGAATCCACATGGCCGCCCAGCAGGTCCGAGAGCTGCGCGGCCGTGGCCTTGTAGGGAATCTGGCGAACCGCGGCGCCGGTCTGGGCGATGAACAGCTTGACGCCGACCTCGCTGGTCGTGCCTGGATCGGCCGACGTCATGGTCAGGCGGTCCGGCTGCGCCCGGCTGGCGTCGATGAAGCCTTTCAGGTCGCGGTACGGCGACGCGGCATTCACGACAATCACGTTGGGCGTCTCGGCGACCAGGCCAATGGGTTTGAGATCGCGGTCCAGGTCGTAAAGCTGCTGCTTGAACAGGTACCGGTGCAACACCAGCGTGCCGACATGGGCATAGCCGATGGTGTAGCCGTCCGCGGGCGCCCGGACCACGGCTTGCGTGCCGATGCGGCCGCCTGCGCCCACGCGGTTTTCGACGACGACCGGCTGGCCCAGCAGCCGGCTAATCTCCTGACCAATGAGGCGAGCGGTGATATCGGCATTGCCGCCCGCGGCGGCCGGCACGATCAGCGTGATGGCGCGTTCGGGGTAGTCGGCGTGCGCGTGCGGCGCGGCAAGGCAAAGCAACAGGGCGGCAAGGCTGGCGGTGCGTTTCATGACGATTCCCGAGGCGTTGAGGGCTGCGCCATTGTGCGACCGGCAATCGATATTTCCGTTTGGCTAAATCAGATGGTTGTTTAGAAAAAACTAATTAAAGTCGCCGTTTTGCCGATCGGCCTGTTTACCCAGTCCATATCCCACGGCGGCCGCGCCCAGCGCCACGACGGCGCCCAACAGCGCGATCAACGCCGCGCCGTAGCCCAGCATGTCAATGCCCGCCTTGACCCAGCCGCTGGCGGCATCGCCGCCGCGATAGACGACGGTGTCGATGACGTTTTTTGTCTTGTATTTGTCTTCCGGCGTGACTGCCGTGAACAGCATCTCGCGCCCGGGCCGGATCAGCGCATACTCGCCGGCGCGGCGCAGGATCATGGCGGCCGCCAGCACGGCGAACACGGGGAACGCAGCCAGCGCCAGGAACGCAAGCGCGACCGCCAAGGGCACCGCGGTCAGCAGGAACCGCAACCCGAGGCGGGCGGCCACGCGCCCGGTGATGAAGATCTGCGACAGCAGCGCCAGCGCCTGCACGGTGAAATCCAGGGCGCTGAAGACCCGGATGCGCTGGGCCGTGTCGGGAAACGCATCGGCGACCAGCCGCGCCTGTTCCATGTACAGGAACGTGTTCAGCGTGGCCAGCAGCACGACAAGCAGCGAAATGCCCAGCAGGTACCGGGACTGGAAGATGCGCGCCAGCCCGGCCAGGATGCCGCCTTCGATGGGGCGCTGCATGTCCTCCCGGCCGACGTCCGGGCGGGAGGCGGCGCGCCATGCCAGCAGCCATTGCTTGAGCGGCAGCGTGGCGGTCAGCAGCAGAGCCGACAGCACGAGCAGGCCCGCCGGACCCAGCACACCAGCGAGCAGCGCGCCCAGCAGCGGGCCGCTCAGGCCGCCCGCGCTGGCGCCCGCTGCGATCAGCGCGAACAGCCGCTTGGCCGATTCCATGCGGAACACGTCGGCCATCAGGCTCCAGGCGATGGACACGACGAACAGGTTGAACACCGACAGCCAGACATAGAACGCGCGCGCCGCCCAGACGCTGCCGGGTTGCTGGTGGAGCAGGGCGGCAAAACCCACCATGGTCAGCGCGAAAAGCGCGTAGACCCAGGTCACCAGCGTCGCACGCGGCACGCGGGTGGCGATCCAGCCAAACAGCGGCACGACGGCCAGGGTGGCAAGAAAGGTGGCGGTGAACAGCCATTGCAACTGATTGACGCCCGCCTGGATCCCCATCGTTTCGCGGATGGGGCGCAGCATGAAATAGCCGCAGAAAAGGAAGAAGAAAAACGCGAAGCCGCAGGCGGCCGGGGCGAGTTCGTCCTCTTGGATCCCCAGCGCCCGCGACATACGGGCGCGCCAGGACAGGGGAGCGGCCGCCATGGCGTCAGGCGAGCAGCGCGGCGATGCGGTCGCGCAGGGCGGCGTCGGGCTGGCGGCCAAAGCCGGCGCGGGCGTTGTCCGCCATGTTGGCGGGCTTGGACGTGGCGGGGATGACGGCCGTGACGGCGGGATGGCCGATGATGAACTTCAGGAAGATCTGCGCCCAGGACGTGCAGTCGATCTCGTCGGCAAGCTTGGGCAGCGCCACGCCCTTGACCTGGCGGAACAGCGCGCCATCCTCGAACGGACGGTTGATCAGCACGGCGACGCCGTTGGCCTGGCAGGCGGGCAGCAGGCGCTTTTCAGCGCTGCGCGAGGCGATCGACAGGTTCACCTGCAGGAAGTCGGGCTTTTCCTTTTCGACCAGCTCGGTCAGATCGTCGTGGGCATGGTCCGTGTAATGCGTGATGCCGATGTAGCGCGTCACGCCCTGCTGTTTCAGGTCGCGCAGCAGGGCGAGCTGGTTGCGCGTATCGATCAGGTTGTGCACCTGGATCAGGTCCAGCTTATCGCTGCGCAGCGCCTCTTGCGACTGCCGCACCTGGCGCATCGCGGAGTCGTGGCCGCGTGTGCTGATTTTGGTGGCCAGGAACACGCGCTTGCGCAGGCCGCCATCGCGAGCCAGCAGGGCACCGGTGACGGCCTCGGCCTC
>Ga0213827_1000529_pt1 | contig 28960 bp, 17 predicted proteins | sample MC6MC0898MG_FD_180669 | JGI IMG/M metagenome (GOLD analysis project Ga0213827, IMG submission 180669) | Enriched soil aggregate microbial communities from Iowa State University, Ames, United States - MC6-MC0898-MG | ecosystem: Environmental > Terrestrial > Soil > Unclassified | place: USA: Iowa...
AGCAGTGCAAGTCCAACCCATGGGAAGACTTCTCCGGCCAGTTCAACAAGGGTGACAAGATCACCGGTACCATCAAGTCGATCACCGACTTCGGTATCTTCATCGGCCTGGACGGCGGCATCGACGGTCTGGTTCACCTGTCCGACATCTCCTGGAACGAAACCGGCGAAGAAGCCGTGCGTCGCTTCAAGAAGGGCGACGAGCTGGAAACCGTCATCCTGTCGGTTGATCCAGAGCGCGAGCGCATCTCCCTGGGCATCAAGCAGCTGGAAGACGATCCGTTCTCCAACTTCGTTGCTGTCAACGACAAGGGCGCTATCGTCAAGGGCATCGTGAAAGAAGTTGACGCCAAAGGCGCCATCGTCACTCTGGCCGACGACATCGAAGCTACTCTGAAAGCTTCCGAAATCAGCCGTGACCGCGTTGAAGACGCGCGTAACGTTCTGAAGGAAGGCGAAGAGATCGAAGCCAAGATCATCAGCGTTGACCGCAAATCGCGCGTCATCAGCCTGTCGATCAAGTCGAAAGACGACGCTGAAGAGCGTGAAGCCATCCAGAGCCTGAAAAACGCTCCGGAAGCGGCTGCCGACACCACCATGGCTGCGCTGCTGCGCGAAGCAATGGCCAAGCAGAACTAAGTTCTGTTTGATCGGTACAAAAAAGGGGTGGCCTTCGGGCCACCCCTTTTTTTTGTGCCAAGAATTTACCCATGCCCCCGCAATCCCTGTAGGAGCCGGCTTGCCGGCGATGGGCTGCAGCACAGCTCCCGCTTGTTTCCTCTACCCACCAATCTTGAATTTTTTTATCAAGTCAAGAACCGGCCTGTTCAAAACCTTCCGAGCGTGCTACAAACTGATTAAGCAATGATCTAGCTGCTTGATAACGAAGGGAAAAATATGACGAAGTCGGAGCTGATCGAACGTATTGTCACCCATCAAGGGCTGCTCTCGTCCAAGGACGTCGAGTTGGCCATCAAGACCATGCTTGAACAGATGTCCCAATGCCTGGCCACTGGCGATCGCATCGAGATCCGTGGTTTTGGCAGCTTTTCCTTGCACTATCGGGCCCCGCGCGTAGGGCGCAATCCCAAGACAGGTCAGTCTGTGGAGCTCGAAGGCAAGTTCGTGCCGCACTTCAAGCCGGGTAAAGAGCTGCGTGACCGGGTCAACGAAGACGAGCACGAGCACCCCTGAGCCATGAAGGAGCAGTCTGATGCGTAACCTCAAGCGCGCCCTGGCGGCGCTGTTCGTGCTGCTGCTGGCGGCTGTGGTGCTGTTCTTCGTGCTGGAGAACCAGCAAGCCGTGGCGCTCGTCCTGTTCGGCTGGTCTGCCCCTGAAGTCCCCGTCGCTGTGCCGGTGTTGGCGGCCCTGGTGGTTGGGCTCGCAGTGGGGCCACTGTTGGGGGCTTATGGCGTGCAGCGCAGCAAGCGGAAGATCCGCGCTTCGGTCCGCCAGTCACTGGCTAACGGCAATTGAGGAAAATTCCTACGCCCTCGTAGGAAAGTCTCACCTGTGCACGCGGCTCCGAAAATGAAGTAATAGGCACTTCATTTTTATGGCCCAGGCGCGCGCGCAGCAGTATGGAATTTCCTGCCCTTTCCCATCATGGTGGCACTCGAGGCGTAACCGGCTCCTGTCACCAGCTGCACCTCGACGCCACCATCAGCCTGTTGATCGATTGTGGGCTGGAGCAGGGTGCCGATGCGGCTCCCGGATCAGAATTTGCCCCCATCGGCTTTGATATAGCCGGTATCAAGGCGTTGATCATCACCCATGTTCACCTCGATCATGTCGGTCGCATTCCGGCCTTGCTGGCTGCCGGCTACCGCGGCCCCATCCTGTGTAGTGAGCCGTCGGCCAAGCTACTGCCACTGGTGCTTGAGGATGCCTACAAGCTCGGTATCAGCGCAGATCCCACTCAGGTCGATCGTTACCTTGCGCTGGTGCAGCGGTTGATGGTGGCAATACCCTTCGAGCAATGGCACCTGGTGGCCGAGCAGGAGGGCGTGGCATGTTCCATCCGCTTGCAGCGCGCGGGCCACCTGTTGGGTTCTGCCTACGTAGAATGCGACGTGCGCTATCCCGGCGTCGAACCCAGCTCGCGCGTCGTTTTCTCCGGCGACCTCGGTGCGCCGGGCAATCCCCTGCTACGCGCCGTGAAGCCCCCTGAGCGCGCCGATATCCTCATTCTCGAAAGCACCTATGGCGATCGCCTGCACCCAGACCGCAGCGATCGCCAGCAGCGCCTGGAGGCCGTTATCGACCGTGCCTTGGCCGATAGCGGCACCATCCTCATTCCAGCCTTCAGCCTGGGCCGAACCCAGGAGTTGCTGTACGAGATCGAAGACATCCTCCACCGCAAATCGCTGCAGGCCGAACAAAGGCAGGAGCCTACCGATGATCCGCTCGCTGCGCTCGACTGGTCGCGCTTGCCGGTCATTCTTGACTCGCCGCTGGCCCAGCGCATCACCCGCGCTTACGCGGAGCTGCACGAATACTGGAACTGCGAGGCTCGTCAACGGTTGGGGGAAGGGCGTGACCCGCTTGGGTTCGGGCAGTTGGTTTGTGTTGATACCCATGCCAAGCATCAGCAGGTGGTCAACTATCTGAAGAGTACGGGGCGGCCGGCCATTGTCATCGCTGGGAATGGCATGTGCTCGGGTGGGCGGATCGTCAATTACCTCAAGGCGATGCTGGGGGATCCACGGCATGAGGTGGTGTTTGTGGGGTATCAGGCGAAGGGGACGCTGGGGGCGGTGATTCAAGCTGGTAAGCGAAGTGAAGGGTTTGCGCAGGTTGATCTCGACGGGGAGATGTATGAGGTCCGGGCGAAAATAATGACCCTAGGAGGTTACTCCGCCCATCTTGATCAATCAGGATTACTGGCTTTCGCAAGTGAAATTAGTAAGCCACCCGGCCGAGTGGCGCTGGTCCACGGGGAGCAGCGGGCGAAAAAGGCGCTTCGTTCCGTTTTGCAGCAACGCTACCTGCAGATGAAAGTCGCCGTTGAGGTGAAAATCGCCACCGCTTAGCGTGCATTTGAAGCGAGGCAGCGCCTCGCCTAAGGCGTTGTTTTCAGTCGGTTGGTCCTTCGGCGTGTAGCGAGTCCGGCCATTTTTCCCATGATCTGTTGCAAGTCGTCGCTTGGTCCTTATACTCATTTTTCAATTCTTTCAGCCTGAGCTCTTGGTGGCGGCTTCACCAGCCCTATGAACCCCACCTGGCTACATCCATTTCGTCGCGCTGTACTGAGCGGCGTCAACCCAGAATCAATTGCTTGAGCGGCGAGGTGGTCTTGGGGTAGAGAGTGTTGAGTTGGCCAAACTTCAAGGTACTGCGGGCTGACCCAGTGATCTTGCTTGAGCCGAAAAACAGCGTCGAATATGTGCACGCCTCCACTCAATATCCGAGTCAACTCTATGTTAAAGCGGCTAATCGATATCAGCGCTTCGTTGTGCGCTCTCATTCTCCTTTCTCCGGTCATGGCTGTTGTTGCCTGGAATATTCGAAAAAAACTGGGCTCGCCGGTGCTCTTTCGTCAGATTCGTCCTGGGCTGGATGGCAAAACCTTCGAAATGGTCAAGTTCCGGACGATGCGGGATGCTGTGGACAGCGAAGGCAACCCCTTGGCCGATGCAGAGCGCATGACGGCTTTTGGTAGCTTCCTGCGTGCCAGCAGTCTGGATGAGTTGCCCGAGCTTTGGAATGTGCTGAAGGGGGATATGAGCCTGGTTGGGCCAAGGCCACTGCTGGTGGAGTACCTGCCACTCTATAGCCCGGAGCAGAGACGGCGACACGAGGTGCGCCCGGGTGTGACCGGTTGGGCGCAAGTGAATGGCCGTAACGCACTAGGCTGGGAAGAAAAATTTGCTCTGGATGTCTGGTATGTGGACAACCAAAGCCTGAAACTGGACCTCAAGATCCTGTTCATGACGCTAAAGAAGGTCGTGGTCAAAGAAGGGATCAGCGCAGAAGGCAATGTGACCATGTCCAAATTCACAGGGAAGAGGCAATGAAGAAACTGGCGGTGCTTGGCGCTAGCGGGCATGGCAAAGTTGTGGCGGATACCGCGCAGTGCTGCGGGTGGGGGCAGGTGGATTTTTATGACGATGCGTGGCCAGGTCGTTCGCGCAATGGCTGTTGGCCAGTTGTCGGAGATTCGGCGACAATGCTCGCGCGGCTTGACGACTACGAGGGGGTCATCGTCGCAATTGGCCAAAATGGGGTGCGCCATGCGAAGCTGTCGGCACTGATGGCTGCGGGTGCCCCTTTGGTTTCCCTGTTTCACCCAATGGCCTATATCAGCCAGCACGCCAGCATTGATGTTGGCTCCGTAGCTTTTGCTGGCGCGGTAGTGAATGCTGATGCAAAAATTGGTCTGGGCGCAATCCTCAATACCGGTTGTAGTGTTGACCACGACTGTGTTCTCGGGAACGCTGTTCATGTCAGTCCTGGCGCCAGGCTTGCCGGCGGTGTTTGTATCGGAGAGCGAAGCTGGGTTGGAATTGGGGCTAGCGTCAGGCAGCTAACAAAACTAGGCAGTGACGTCATTGTGGGGGCCGGCGCATCGGTAGTCAGTGATGTTTCTGATGGCCTGGTAGTTGTGGGGGTCCCCGCGAAAGCCATTGCCAAGGTATGAGTTGAGCATCAGCTATGCTGACTTGATGCCTCGAATGAATTGTAAACGATTGATTTCATGAATTTTTATTTTGCAATTGGTGGGTGTGAATTGTGCTGAACTCTCCTTTTTCACCGTGGCCGTCTTTTACAGAAGAAGAAGCCAATGCAGTACGTGATGTCATTCTGTCCAATAAAGTCAATTACTGGACTGGGCAGCAATGCCGTGAGTTCGAGAAAGAGTTCGCCAGCTGGAGCGGGTGTGCTTACGCGGTTGCGCTAACCAATGGTACTGTTGCCCTTGATCTAGCATTTCAGGCGTTGGGTATCGGCGCCGGGGATGAAGTTGTCGTCACCTCTCGCACCTTCCTTGCTTCGGTATCCAGCATCGTCAACACGGGTGCGACCCCCGTGTTCGCTGATGTTGCGCCCGATTCGCAAAATATTACTGCTGAAACCATCGCTGCCGTGCTCACTCCGCGTACTCGCGCTATCGTGTGCGTCCATCTGGCAGGCTGGCCTTGCGATATGGACCCCATCATGGCATTGGCTGAAAAGCATGGCCTGAAAGTCATTGAAGACTGCGCCCAGGCTCATGGGGCCAAGTACAAAGGGCGCCCAGTCGGCTCCATCGGGCATGTGGGGGCATGGTCATTCTGTCAGGACAAGATCATGACGACAGGCGGCGAAGGGGGTATGGTCACTACCAATGACCGTGATCTGTGGTCCGCCATGTGGTCGTTCAAGGATCACGGCAAGAGCTGGGAAGCGGTTTATGAACGCCAGCATGCACCTGGGTTCCGTTGGTTACACGAGAGCTTCGGTACTAACTGGCGGATGATGGAAGTGCAGGGGGTGATTGGGCGAATCCAGCTCAAGCGTATGGCGCAGTGGCATGAGGCGCGATTGGCCAATGCCCGACGCATCTGGGATGTGGCCGAACAGCTGGCAGGCCTGCGCGTTCCTGCCGTTCCGCAGGATTGTTTGCATGCGGCATACAAGTGCTACGTGTTCGTCGACCCCCAGTCATTGAGTGCCGAATGGTCGCGCGACAGAATTCTCAACGAGATCACTGAGCGTGGCGTCCCTTGCTTCTCTGGCTCTTGCTCCGAGGTTTATCTGGAGAAAGCGTTTGACAACACGTCCTTGCGCCCGCAAGAGCGCCTCCCTGTGGCCAAGGACCTGGGCGAAACAAGCTTGATGTTCATGGTGCACCCAACCCTGAGCACTGCAGAAATCGACAAGACTTGCCAGGTTTTGAAAGACGTAATGCAGCAAGCGCATCGCGCTTGAACTTCTGTATGTGTTTGCGGCTCTACCTAAGCTGGCAAGCGCTCAGCGCAAAGTGTCCTGCCGGTCGGGGCTCACGGTAAATATATAATAGAGGCCGGGCCGCTCACCTTATTGAGCGGCTCGAGAAGGTCCAGGTTTTTAGAGGGATTTATGGATAGAGCACGGGCACTATTGCTGGGGCTATCGCGCAGGAAAAAGCGGCTGATCCAGGTTTTTACCGACGTTCTGCTTATCTGGTTGGCACTCTGGTTGGCATTTGTCGTGCGCCTTGGCCTTGAAGAAACCATCAATCCGCTGGAGGGGCATCGTTGGCTGTTTATTAGCGCTCCCATTGTGGCAATACCGTTGTTTATACGGTTTGGCTTGTACCGTGCTGTCATGCGTTATTTCGGCAACGATGCGCTTATCGCGATTATCAAAGCGGTCAGCTTGGCAGCATTGATGCTGACGGTTATTGTTTATTTGTACAGCAATCATGAGCCGGTCGTCCCGCGTTCGGTGATCTTCAATTACTGGTGGCTTAGCCTGATCATGATCGGCGGGCTTCGTTTGGCCATGCGCCAATTCTTTTTGGGGGATTGGTTTGCAGCGGTTCAGCATGTGCCTTTTGCCAGCCGGCCCGATGGTCTGCCTAAAGTGGCTATCTATGGCGCGGGCTCTGCCGGTAATCAGCTGGCTGTGGCGCTGCGTATGGGGCGGGTAATGCGTCCGGTAGCGTTCATTGACGATGATCGCAGCCTCGCCGGCAGGGTCATTGCGGGCTTGCAGGTTTATACGCCCAAGCATATCCAGCAGTTAATCGACTCAACGGGGGCCCAGGAGGTCTTGCTGGCGATTCCATCGGCGACCCGGGGGCGGCGCCGTGAAATCCTGAACTTTCTGGAGCCTTTTCCGCTACACGTGCGAACAGTTCCAGGTTTCATGGACCTGGCCAGTGGCAGGGTCAAAGTAGACGATATTCAAGAAGTGGACATCGCCGACTTGTTAGGGCGGGATATCGTGCCAGCTGAAAAGGATCTGTTCTCCCGCTGTATCGAAGGCCAATGTGTAATGGTTACTGGCGCAGGTGGCTCTATCGGTTCAGAGTTGTGTCGGCAGATTCTCAATGCTCAGCCTAAAACCCTGCTGCTGTTCGAGCACAGTGAATTCAACCTCTACAGTATTCTCTCTGAGCTGGAACATCGGGTCGTCCGTGAATCGTTGCCAGTCAAATTGCTGCCGATACTGGGTTCGATACGCAATGAGACCAAGCTTCTGGATGTCATGAAAACCTGGAATGTCGATACGGTCTATCACGCAGCTGCTTACAAGCACGTGCCGATGGTGGAACACAATATTGCTGAAGGGGTAATGAACAACGTCATTGGGACGCTCAATACCGCTCAGGCTGCATTGCAGGCTGGGGTGGCCAATTTTGTGCTGATTTCCACTGACAAAGCGGTGCGGCCTACCAACGTGATGGGGAGCACCAAGCGTCTGGCCGAAATGACGTTGCAAGCACTTAGTCGTGAAGCAGCCCCGGTGCTATTTGGTGATGTACGCAACGTGTCTCAAGTGAACAAGACACGCTTCACCATGGTGCGTTTTGGCAATGTGCTAGGGTCGTCAGGGTCGGTCATTCCTTTGTTTCACAAACAGATTAAATCCGGCGGACCGCTGACAGTCACGCACCCGAACATTACGCGTTATTTCATGACCATTCCGGAAGCCGCACAGCTGGTCATTCAGGCGGGTTCGATGGGGCAGGGCGGGGATGTGTTCGTTCTGGACATGGGCGAGCCGGTAAAAATCGTCGAGTTGGCCGAGAAGATGATCCACTTATCGGGGCTAAGCATCCGTTCCGAGCGGAACCCTCACGGAGATATCGCCATCAAATTCACCGGGTTGCGGCCTGGTGAAAAATTGTATGAAGAACTGTTGATTGGTGACGGTGTGCTTGCTACCTCACACCCAATGATCATGAGTGCCAATGAGGACTATCTGCCGTGGGAGGTGCTCAAGCCAAGGCTGGTCGCGCTCGTGGCGGCAGTGGAGCAAGACGACTATGCACGAGTGCGCCAGCTTTTGCGTGATTCGGTGAATGGTTATGCACCTGATGGCGAAATCGTGGACTGGATCTACCAGCAGCGGAGGCTGGACACATAACCCGCACTGCACACTACCTTCATTCCGGCTGCTGGAGCGCTGCCGCCAGGCGCTCCCCACCGCACATGAAAACGTGGGCTTGAATTGGGCCGGTAGTGGCAGGATCTGACTAATGCCGGATTTCTTCGCTGCAAAGGAAATATCTGCCATCCCGCTTATGGCATACTCGGCCCAGATCTGCTTGGTGTAAGCATTCTCCCGCTGGCCGGTGTCGCGCTTGTCGTTGATGAAAGGATTTGTTCTCCAATGCATAAGAGTAGTGTTGTTCCTGTGGTCGCAGCGCTGATCGCATTCCTGTCGGTTTCAACGATGTTACGTCTTCCAGGGCTGCCGATCGGCGTGGGCGAAATTATCGTTGTGCTCGCAGCCTGTGTTTTCCTACGCCGCGGCAACTTTTTACAGAATCTGAAGCATCCGTTGATGTTGTTCTGGATCGCATTTATTGGAACGGCCGCTGTGGGCTATTTCGCACGGTCGGTGCAGGGGGAAGGTACTGTCCATACTGCGATAGCTTATATATATGCTGCCGGTTTTACCCTCATCGCCTTGGCCTATGTCGGGGATCTGAACAGGGTTGGGTTTCAGCGTTTTATCAGGGCGATGGGTACGATTCCGGTGCTGCTGCTCGCTATCCCGCTGTTTGTTTTCCTGATCGGAAGTGTTTGGCTTTCCGATATGTTAGAAATCAACACCACTTTTTACCCCTCCCGGGTAGCGGCGTGGTCAACCAATCCTAACCAACTTGCATTATTCTTACTGCCGGTGCCTATCTGGTTGGCGGCTATTTATCAAAATACCCAGTGGCAAGGCTGGCGATTGTTTAAGAAATTTTTCTTTCTTTGGTTTTTCTTCTTCCTGGGTTTCTGTGTAAGAAGTGATGCGTTATTGCTGGCATGGTGTATTGGGTTGCCGCTGTTGACAGGGATGGCGTGGTGGTGGCTGGGAGGCTTGAACTGGAAGTTTTTTGTCACGCTGCTTGCAGCTTTTGTGCTGGCATTTGGCTCGTTCAAGTTCTTCTTCGACGGCCCGGGTCAACAAGTTTTCGAAACTGCGCGCGCCACCATTGCCAAGCAGCTTAGCGGGTTCGGGTCTAGTACAACTACCAAGCCAAGCGAATCCGCAGGTTCCGAGAAAGCTGAAAAACCTTCGGGTTTCGCTGCAATTTTGGATCATGCTCGAACGATCGTTCCGGGTATCAAGCAAGAAAGCGCGCTCGACGAGCAGCCCGCGACTCACGCTGGTTTTGGCCGATCGGACTCGGCGCTGGGGATAGGCATGGATCCCAACAAGGCAGGGGTTCGTAAAACTTTATGGGTGCATGCATACGAAGTCTGGAAGTTGTCACCCATTGTCGGCCACGGACCAGGTGCATTTTCTTATCTGGACTCACCTGACGTGAGGCAAGAGGCGCACAACCTTCTGTTGGATATGCTGACTCAAGTCGGTATTGTCGGCGTGCTTCTGTTTGCCGCCCTCTATCTGTGGCTGTTGATCGGTGCAATCAAGGCCCGCGATCCCTACTCGATTACGTTGCTCGTAGTGCTGATGATTTTCTCTGGCGCACACTTCATGCTCCGTCAGCCGATGTTCACCCTGTATATGGTGATGTGCGCGGTGATTATTAGAAACCGGCTCTTCGGCCAGGCCAATACCGAGCCTGAGAAGCTCCAGTAGTCCCTCAATCGCGATATTTGATCGCGACATTTCAGGCTTCTGTGTTTCTACCTTGGATAGAACACAGGAAGCCTGGCTTGTTTGCTCAAGATTTTTGCTGTCGCTGCAGGAGGCGCCTGCCGATATAGCAGGCTAGAACGATCGCAGCGTAGACGAGTAAAAAGGGAATTACGCTGTAAAGCCCAGTTCGCGGTAGCAACATGATTTTCACAAATACCATCACATGTGCACCGAACACGAGTGGGTGTGTGGCGTTTACCAGTCTCGCCATTGCTGCCCCGAACGCGGCTGCTCCAACCAAGTACAGGCCTGGAACCCACAAGGTGTAGGCATGAAAGTCCGACAGCAGCGACCACCCCATGCCGAAGCCTTGTTCGTAAGCACCGCCTGTCAGCGTCGCTTTCGACAGATATTGACCAAAATACAATTGATCCAGCGGAATGGTGATGCCCTGCAATGCGGCGAGTACGGGAGTGACAGGGAAGAAACCATGAAAATAGGCGAGGGCAGGGTAGTGGTCGATTTGCGTCGCTGAGTGAATATAAAGCGCTGTCAGCCCTTGGTTGTCAATGAACCAGGTCAGGAATAGCCCCGCACTTCCACCGAAGTGAGCTGCGCGCGGGCCCAATGCTGCAAACAGTATGATACCGCCCAGCAACGCGGGAATTGCTACCAGCGCAATACGATCAATCCGCCGAATTTTGACATGAAACAACCAGACGCAGAGTAGAGCGAACCCCATGATCCCGCCGCGAATGCCCAGTTGCAGGTTGGCTGTGTAATAAGCGGCCAGCAAGCCCAAAATACTCCACCCCAGCCACCGTGTTCCAGAAGCGAAGGCTAAGCCAAGGGCCAGCAACAAACCGTACTGGGCCGCTGTACTACCACGGGTGGTAAAGTCCCCCGCACTGGTTTCGTACAGCGAAAGGTAGCCATTGCTGTGCACGGCCCGGTAAGCATCAGGGAAACTGACCATGAACGCTATGACGGATAGAGCGGCTAAGGCGATGGCAGGTATGCGCAAGCTGATCGCCCACGGTATTTGCGCCGGCTGTACTTTAGGGACGGGTGCCTTCCACAAGCTGAACATGTACCCCGCATGCATCGCGTGCAAGCAGGTCACAATATAAAGCGTCAAGCTAATGCCCTCTTGGGCCGTTAACTCGATGGAGACAAAATCGGGCCGGTGAACAGAGAAAAAGCTGCTTTCCATTCCCAGGATGCTCACGTCGAACCCCATGGCGTGGGCGACAAAACGGCCCCCGATGAAGAGTGCCGTGCATCCAAGGAACAAAATGTAGGTATGAACGAAGGTTCGGTGAACCAGTGCACCAGATAGAATCATCCAGACGAGCGAGGCTACTACGCATACTGTCGACCAGTTCTGTGCTTGCTGCAGCGTCACTGAGTCGGGGGCCATAAGCCAAAGACCAAAAAACACCGGTATGATGGCTGAAGACACAAGCGCAACGGTACGCGGATTGACCGTGGTTTGAAGCAGATTTTTGATGCGCATGCTAAAAACGATCCCTCTGAAATGGCTGAAGGCAGCGAATCCTGGGCAATCCGTTGGTATTGCATTGGTCGCGCGCTGAGGCGTACTACCTGAGAAACTTACCCGCTATATTGAAAGCGGCGAGCAGTGCTCAGTTAAGTCCGTAACCTTAGCGAGATGTCCATTCGCCTCTTGCAGGTTATGACTCTGGCTGAGCGCTGCGCCGCGAGATCGGCTTGGGTATTATTAGCTGAGTTTCATCGCTTCGAGCATCGCAGCATTCACCCGGTGAACATCATATTTATCTTCCGCCAGTGTGCGGCTGATACGGCCCATTTGCTCCCGCAGTTCGCCCGAGGCAGCCAAGCGCGCCATCGCATTGGCCAACTCGGTTGAGCTGCGCGGCGCTACCAGGAAACCATTGACTCCGTCTTCTACCGTTTCACGGCAACCTGGCGCGTCGGTTGTGATGACTGCCCGCCCACTGGACATGGCCTCGAGCACCGAGCGTGGCGTGCCTTCGCGGTATGAGGGAAGTACAAAGACGTTGCTCGCAGCGAGGTAAGGTTTTACATCGCTGACGGCGCCGTGATATTGCAACGTGCCTTCCTGAACCCAGCCAGCTACGGCTTCAGCGTTGATGCCGGAGGGGTTGGAGTCCAGAGGGCCTACCAAGTGTATGGCGGCATGAGGGTGAAGCGTCTTCAGTGTGCGTGCTGCCTCAATATACTCGATTACTCCCTTGTCCTTGAGTAACCTGCCCACGAACAAGAAGCTCGGTTCGGAAGGCAGCGGTGCAACGGGATAACTTTGCGTGTCGACTCCCGATCCGTTAACCACCCACGTAGCAAGCTTTCCGCTTATCAGCTTTTGCTCTTTAAACAGCTGTTGATCATCTGGGTTCTGGAAGAACAAGCCATGGGCGAAGCGCAGTCCTAGCGTGTACAACCCCGACGCGATACGGTTAATCAGCTTGCGCTTGAAACTCGAATCGACATCGGTGAATGCATAGCCTAATCCGGTGATAAGCGCGTAGCGCCGCCTGACACCAGCCAGTGCTGCAGCAGGCAGGCCATAGACCACCGGTTTGATGGTATAGGCGAGTACAACATCGGCCTTGATAGTGCGCAGACATTTGCTCAGCCGAAGCAAATACGCCAGATCAGCTAGGGGATTCAGCCCGGCGCGTGCCATGGGCACTACGTGGTAATCCACACCTTTGTCGGCAAGCCGTTGACGAACGGAATCATCATCTTCGGGTGCAATGGCCACGACTTGGTGGCCATTAGCGCGCATCGCATCCAGAAGATCCCCGCGAAACCGAATCAGCGATTCGGCATGCCCGGCAATGACGGCAATCCTAGACATGCTTACCTACATGGGTAATGTAATAAGCGGCAGAATCTTGCAAGCCAGCGGCGATGCGGTGCGTCGGCGCATAGCCCAGCAACGCTTGTGCTTTACCGATGTCTGCCTGGGAGTGGCGTACGTCCGCTGCCCGAAAGTCACGGTAAACCGGGCTTACGCCTCTCAGTTCCGGTTTGTGGGTTGCGGCTAGATCACGCACGTGGGTGAACAGTTCGTTTAAGGTTGTACGGTCGCCAACAGCCACGTTGTAAACCTGATTGACAGCGCCGGTGTTCTGGGTGGTCGCGGCCAGTAGGTTGGCCTGCACAGCGTTGGCGACAAAGCAAAAATCGCGGCTTGTTTCACCGTCGCCATTGATATGAATGTCTTCGCCACGCAGCAAGGCACCGAACCATTTCGGGATAACGGCCGCATAGGCGCCGTCAGGGTCTTGGCGTGGGCCGAATACGTTGAAATATCGCAGGCCGATAGGTTGCAGGTCATAGCAGCGTGCAAACACATCCGCATACAACTCGTTGACGTACTTGGTGACAGCATAAGGCGACAGTGGTCGGCCGATCCGATCCTCCACCTTGGGCAGGTCCGGGTGATCGCCGTAAGTGGAGCTGGAGGCCGCGTAGACAAAACGCTTGACGCCGGCATCGCGGCTGGCAACGAGCATGTTCAGGAAGCCATCAATGTTCGTGCTGTTGGTCCGTATCGGGTCTTCCAGAGACCGCGGAACACTGCCGAGGGCTGCTTGATGCAGCACGTAGTCGATGCCCTCAGCCAGAGCCAGCTGGCAGTCTTCCAGTTTGCGAATATCGCCTTTTACGAATTTGAACTGTGCCCAAGCGCTCGCCGGCACGGCTTGCTGTACCAGGTCGAGGTTTTTCTGGTGGCCTGTCTCAAAGTTGTCCAGACCGATCACTCGCTGATTAAGGCGTAGAAGTGTTTCCAGCAGGTTCGATCCAATAAAGCCAGCCACGCCCGTGATCAGCCAGGTACGCGGCGCAACTGACAGCTCGCCGCGCAGTGTTTCGTAAGCGTTCATGCCTTTCTCCATTACAAGCGCCAGAACCTTGAGCCGGCTTTTTCCAGGGCCGGACCGTCGCAGACCCCTTTTACATCAATGACGACCGGATTGCTGTGCATCAGGTTCAAGTATTGCTCCGCAGACCACCGAGCATAGGTGTCGTGAGCCACGGCTACGACTACTGCCGCTGCGGGCTGAAGCTGGTCGAGCGGCAACAGCGAAACGCCATATTCGTGCTGCGCTTCTTCCGGTGCAGCCTCAGGGTCGAACACCTGAACCTTGACGCCAAAATCCTCAAGCTCACGAATGATGTCGATGACTCTTGAGTTGCGCAGGTCTGGGCAATTCTCTTTGAAGGTCAAACCCAGCACTGTGACAACTGCGCCTGCGATGGGGTGACCGGCATGGATCATCTGTTTAATCGTCTGCTGGGCAATGAAGGCGCCCATGCTGTCGTTGATCCGGCGGCCGGCCAGGATGACCTGAGGGATGTACCCGAGTTTCTCAGCCTTGTGCGTCAGGTAATAAGGGTCGACGCCGATGCAGTGCCCGCCGACCAGCCCCGGTTTGAATTTGAGGAAGTTCCATTTCGTGCCGGCTGCTTCGAGTACGTCGAGGGTGTCTATGCCCATGCGATCGAAAATAAGCGCGAGTTCGTTCATGAGCGCGATATTCAGGTCGCGCTGGGTGTTTTCGATAACTTTGGCGGCTTCGGCTACTTTGATGGAGGCAGCCTTGTGGACGCCCGCCGTGACCACGGAGGCGTAGACATCGGCAACTATTTCAAGTGTCCTCTCGTCTTGGCCGGACACCACTTTTTTAATTTTGGTGAAGGTGTGTTCCTTGTCACCCGGGTTGATACGTTCAGGGCTGTAGCCAACGGTAAAGTCTGCGCCGCACTTGAGTCCAGAAAGGCGCTCGAGAATAGGCACGCATATCTCTTCCGTCACGCCCGGGTATACGGTGGACTCATAGACGACGATGTCGCCCTTTTTCAGCGCCTTGGCAACAGTTTCAGATGCCTTCACCACCGGTGTCAGGTCGGGTTGGTGTGCATCATCGATAGGTGTCGGTACCGCGACGATATGGAAATCTGCCTTGGCCAAGATCTCGGTCTTGCTGGTGAACTCGATCTGCGTCTGTGACAGTTCTTCGCGTGTGACTTCGTTGGTGCGGTCCTGGCCAGCTCGAAGCTCCTGCAGGCGGCCTTCATTGATATCGAAGCCGATCACCGCCCCGTGCCTGCCGAAGGCCACTGCCACCGGTAGTCCCACATAACCCAGCCCGACCACGGATATCTTTCTTGGATACATCGACATACCTCAAAGTAGTGACTGCTTATATTCAGATGGCTCGTTTTTTGTCGAGCCAAGCTTGGAACATCAGTACCGGCCATAGTTGTTGCTGATAGTTGCCTTGCCCGCGCAGATGTTTTTCCCAAACCGCGCGGATAGCGCCAGGTTTGAAATAACCTTCTTTTGCAAGACGCTGAGGGTCAAGCAATGACTCAGCCCAGTCGCGCAGCGGGCCACGCAACCAGTCGTGAAGCGGAATACCGAAACCCATTTTTGGGCGTTCGATGAGTTCGCGGGGAACATAGCGATAAAGTAGCTCCCGCAGAATCCACTTGGTATTACCGTTGCGGATTTTCAGCGACATGGGCAACGTCGAGGCGAACTCCACGATACGGTGGTCCAAGAACGGTACTCGGGTTTCCAGGCTTACGGCCATGGCGGCACGATCGACCTTGGCTAAGATATCGTCTGGCAGATAGGTTAATGAGTCCTGTCGCATCATCCATGCGGCGAAATCGCTACTGCCAACGGACGGAAACTCCGGCAAGCTGGCTCCAATGACTACGTCGGCTGCGTTCTGCCATTGCGACACCACATGGTCGTACATCTGGCTAGATGTATCGTGGCGCATCACCCCTGCGAGCTTGTGCAGCTTTTCACCTGGCAAGCGCACACGCAGTGCTGCCGGTGTGATTGGCCCCAGGCCATTGGCTATAGAATCCCAGCGGTCGGGGGAGGCCGATTCGATCATCCGCGCGGCGAGTTTGCGTGCCGGGCTTGGGAGGCCACCCAGTTTTTGCCACACCTTGGGCAGATACTGGTAACGGTTGTAGCCACCGAATAGCTCGTCCCCAGCGTCACCGGACAGGCTCACTGTCACATGGCTGCGCGCCATTTGCGATACGAGGTAGGTGGGAATCTGTGAGGAATCAGCGAAGGGCTCGCCGTAAATCTCAGGCAGTTTTGGTACCACATTCAGTGCATCAGTACCCGTTACGTAAAGCTCGGTGTGGTCTGTACCAAGATGGCGAGCAACTGCTTTGGCGTGTTCCGCTTCGTTATAGCCCGGGTTATCGAAACCGATGGTAAACGTCTTGACCTTCTGCTCCGACAGCGACTGCATCAGGCTGACGATCAATGTCGAGTCGATGCCGCCGGATAGAAACGCCCCTAATGGCACGTCCGCGACCATCTGTTCACTGATTGTGGTGCGCAGCAGCGAATGGAGCTTCTCGATTGCTTCGTCATCCGAGCAAGTTTCGCGTGAGCTGGCATCGACATTTGGCATTTCCCAGTAATGCTGGGGCGTGCCGGTCATGCCGTCGGCCAGTGCCGCACGGTCAAGTGTCAGCCATGTGCCTGGGGGCAGTTTGTGAATGCCTTGGTAAATGGATTGGGGCGCCGGAACATATGCATATTTCAGTAGCAGGGCCAGGCTGTCACGGGAGACGGCCGCATCGAAGCCAGGATGGGCTTCGAGCGCTTGCAGTTCCGAAGCAAATAGCAGTGCGCCGTTCTGAAAGCCGTAATACAGGGGCTTTTCGCCAATTCGGTCGCGGGCCAGCGTCAGTGTTTCACTGTTGCGGTCCCATAAGGCCAAGGCAAACATGCCAACCAATCGGCGCAGCGTTTGCTGAATCCCCCAGCGCTCAAAAGCTGCCAACATGACCTCGGTGTCCGAGTGGCCACGCCAGGGGAGTGGCCCCGAGGCCTCAAGCTCATTGCGTAATGTCCGAAAGTTGTAGATCTCACCGTTGAAAACCATGACATAGCGATCACTGGCTGAAGCCATGGGCTGGTGGCCTGCCGAGCTCAGATCGACGATCGATAGCCGGCGGTGGCCAAGAAACAACCCGGCGCCATTATCCCAGGCGCCCGCGTCATCCGGGCCGCGGTGGATAATGGCGTCAGTCATGCGGGCCAGCGCGGTGAGCCCGTCATACCTACCTTGGCTGTTTGGGTGCCAAAACCCTGCAATACCGCACATAGCACAATCCTTGGTGATCAGTTGGGTTGAGGTTTCTCTCGCAAGGCAGTGAAGATGCCTTGTTTGACAGCAAGGGCGCAGATGATCATGTAGAGGCTGAATACGGGTTGTCGGAGCATGAAGTGAGCCCCCGAAAAAATCAGCAGCACGACAAGAACTGTCAACGAAAAAGGGTCCCGAGCTTGACAGGCCTTGAACATCAACCACAGGTAAAGCGCAGCGAATAGTAGCACGCCGACTATGCCAGCTTGAGTCAGTATGTCGAAGCCCAGGTTGTGAGCTTCTTCCTTTTTTGCCGGGTCATCCAGATAAGAAAATGCCCCTGGGCCATGCCCAATGAGTGGGGACTGCAGCCACACCTCGTAGGAATGGATCCACAGCGTTTTGCGTACACCGCTTTTGTTCTGATCAAAACCCACACCCATTACAGAGTCGGATTTCCCTGGCGCGAACGTACGACCGCTGGTTTGTGAGGGCTTCTCGCCAAACAGCGAGCTGACGGCGCCTACGACAACCGCTTCGGTCTTGGCCAGATGCTCGCGCCCAGGTCCGTCGATCATGAATTTGAAGGCCCCAAAAGCCAACACAAACGCAGCAAGGGTAGTGGCGAACAGTTTCCAGTTGAAGGGTTTGATCCAGGCCCACGCTACAGCGGTGAGCACCGGCAAGCCGATGATCCAGGCCAGCAGCAGCGCATCGCTGCGCACACTGATGCCCAGAAAGAAGAACGCCCACAGCAGCCCGAAATAGCGAAGCCAGTGTAGGCCCTGCCACTTCGTGTTTCGGTAGACGGCCAGCAGCCAGAATGGAACAGGCAGCAACAGTAGGGCGAGCTGGTTAGGGTTGGTCGACCATGCGGACAAGCGAGAAGGGTACTCGGTGTTAATGCCGAACAGCGCTGCCAGGTCGGTGGAGTCGGTCAGAAAACACAAAAATGGTATGAAAAGCATAATCCCCGGTATGATCGACAGCGCTTTGATGAAGCTGATGAACTGCTGTTTTGACACCTGCTCCAGGCAGGCGAGTGCCATAAGTGAGAAGCACCCAGCGTACAAATAGGCGGCAGCGGTATGCAGGGAGCTGGCCCCTTTGAGTGTTCCGACCGCCATGGCCACTGCGACAGTGGCAATAAAACTCATCCAGAACAGCATGATGGGATGCTGAATGTAAAGCATGGCTTTTCTATAACGCAGGGCCCAAATAAAGGCCAGTATGACTGCGACTTCCCCTATGCCTATGGGCATGCTGCCAAATCGCAGTGCTGTTGCAACCGACGCGAAAACTATCAGTGCAGCGCCGATAACAACGAAGTTCATCTTGCTCATTCCATCTCACCTGACAACACGCAACCGCATCGCCAGAAGCGCGAGGCAGCTCATTGATACCGCCAGCAGGAGCAGTGCTGTCAGCACCGCCGCCATACCGTTATTTGATGATGCAGCCATCACGCCGATGCCGACGCCGAGCCAAGGTAGCAGCCCCACCAGAGACTTGAACCATGCTGACTTCAGCAGTGCCCCGTTGCGGATGTCCACAATGGCTACGGCGAGGAATTGAGAGGCAAACCAGGCCAAACCGATTTCACGTGTTCCTTCACCTTGGAATGCAAACAACGTGACCGCTCCCACTGCCAGTGATAACAGATTGATCAGCAAGGCGGTGCCAGCGTCTTTTTGAGCCTGAAGAAACTCGTAACCCAGGCGTACGTGCCCCGACATGCAGATGCCTGACAGCAACCCTGCGGCGAATGGAGCTGCGGCCTGCAAGGGCGGAAACCACTGCGACAGAAAGGGGTACACAATCAGCCCAATCAGCGTGAGGACCGCGTATGCAAGTGCACTACCCAGGTTGATTTTGGCGATCATGCCTTGCAGCCATGTCCGCTGTCGCTCATCGGCCAACCACTGACAGATCCTGGGGTAGACAAGTACCGGATAGAGTGTGGCAACAAACCAGATCTTGTTCAGTACGTCATAAACGGATCGGTACTTGCCCAGTGTCTCAGCACCATAGGCGTGGCTGATATAGATAGAAATGAACTCGGTGCTGAGCACTTGTAAAAGAGCAACGCCCACGATCGGCGCCGCCTGCCGGAAGAGCTTGGCTACGTAGTTCCACGCCACCCCACCTGCCGGCTCGGCCCCCTGCCTGCGCCAGAACAGCCAGAGGATGAGGTAGTCGGGGATCTTGCGCAGAAGAATAGCGGCAAGTACCCACTCGATTTGCTGCGTGGCCGCGGCGACGATAGCCACTGTAAAAAAACGACTCAACTGGATGGATAATTGATATTGCGCGTAGGTGAAGTGCCTGGCATTCAGTACATTGAGCATCTGAAAATACTGGCCAGGCAATGCGAGCACGTATTCGATCAGCGCTGCAGCGCCAATCCAGTAAGCCAAGTCCAGCCGGTCGGTGCGCAAAGGGAATAATAGTGAAATGCCCTGCGCAAGCATTGGGGTCGCTAGAAGCAGCACTACACCGGTTGTGAGGTAAGCTGTTCGGGATGAGCTGATGAGTTGGCCACGCTGTTGGTCATTTGCCGAAAAAACGCTGCTGACCACCGACTTAGATAGCGCGGAGTCCAAAAACAGTAATGTACTCGATAAAACAATATAAACGGAATAAAATCCGTAGCCATCAAATCCGATAAAATAGACAACAATCGGAATAATGAGAATATTCAGAACGAAATTAAGACCGTTGACAGAGTAAAGTGCCAGGGATTTCTTTAACCAATTATTCAACTTTATCTCCCTATGCCGATTATCTTCGGTCTTGGCCATCCGTTTGCCCGTATGGATCGGCTCTACCGCACAATCTATTTTTCTTATGGTTCGGCACGCGCAGCACCCGCTCAGACCCCGTTAATGATTAATCGCTGGCGGTCGCCAGTCGCCTGGGCTGGAGGCGAGCAATAATACTGGATAGGGCGACCCTGACAAGGGTGTTAAATGGCCTGACTGGTACAGGGCGGCACCAAAAAGCGTTTGGCGACAGCCTCCATCTGCAAAGGTGGAGAGGGGTAGTTGCAACGCTGAGGTATCCTGGCGGCGCCAATGGCAAGGGGGCAATGCCTGGCACCGCACGCCCCAGTCGCCACCGCAGCCTTTTCCCACCCCCCCAACCCGCGTATCATCCCGTCACAAAATCTGAACCCACCCCACGCCCCCCTCTCGACCCAGTGTCCAGCCCCCCAGCGTGCAAAGCAGCTTCAGATACCACACGATCATCAGCGACACACAACGACCAGCCAGAATCATGGCAAGGCCAGGCATGCCGGCTGTCCGCAGGATGGGACGGTGCCCGATGAGTTTTAAAGGAATGGGTTTTGATTAAGCGTAGACAGGTTGCAATCGTTGGTTGTTCGTACCGTTTCCCCGGCTCTACTACTGCAAGCTTCTGGCAGAACCTGATGGAAGGGCGTGACCTGGTCACCCAGGTTGACGCGTCGCGTTGGGAGAAGGCCGAGTTCCTGCACCCGGACAAGGCCAACCCTGCCACCAGCTACACCTTTGCCTCCGGCACGCTGGGCGATGTCAGTGCGTTCGATGCGGGGTTCTTCAATATCTCCCCGCGTGAGGCAGGGATGATGGACCCGCAGCAGCGCATGCTGCTGGAGATGTGCTGGGAAACCTTCGAGAACGCTGGCGTCAAGCCGTCGAGCCTGCGTGGCAGCAACTGTGGGGTGTACCTGGGTATCGCCGCGGTCGAGCAGGCCTACCGCCTGGTCGATGACATGGCCTCGATCGATGGCGCCACCGCCACCGGCAACACCATGAGCATCGCTGCCAACCGGCTGTCGTTCTTCTACGACCTGCGTGGCCCGAGCATGGCCATCGACACCGCCTGTTCGTCTTCGCTGGTGGCCTTCCACCAGGCCTGCCAGGCGATCATCAGCGGCGATGTGGACCAGGCGGTAACGGGCGGCATCAGCCTGCACATGCACCCATTCGGCTTCATGATCTTCTCCAAGGCCACCATGCTTTCGCGCACCGGGCGTTGCCAGTCGTTCGACGAGAACGGCGATGGCTACGCGCGCTCCGAAGGGGGTGGCCTGTTCCTGCTCAAGGACTATGACCAGGCCGTGGCCGATGGCAACACCATCCTCGCGGTGGTCGCGGCCAGTGCGGTGAATACCGATGGGCGCAAGTCCAGCCTCACCCTGCCTAACGCCGAAGCCCAGGCGGCGCTGCTCAAGCAGGCCTACGCCAAGGCCGGCATCGCCCCCGAGCAACTGGACTACCTGGAAGCCCACGGCACCGGTACCTCGGTGGGTGACCCAATCGAGACCCGCGCCATCGGCGAGGCACTGGGGCAGGCGCGTGGCGCCGGCAACCCGCTGCCGATCGGCTCGGTCAAGAGCAACCTCGGCCACCTGGAGGCCGCTTCCGGTGTCGCCGGCCTGATGAAGGCCCTGAACTGCCTGGCCGAACGCACCGTGCCGGCGACCATCGGGGTCAAGGCGCTCAACCCGAACATCCCCTTCGGCGACCTCAACCTGCAGGTGGTCACCGAACCGCTGGCGCTCAAGCGCGAAGGCCAGTTGACCGTTGGCGTCAACTCGTTTGGCTTTGGCGGCGCCAACGCCCACGTGATTCTGCAAAGCCCGCAGCCTGTGCAAGCCGCAGCCGAAAAAGCCACGGCCGCACGGGTGCCGCTGCTGCTCAGCGCCAAGACCGAGCAGGGCTTGCGCGCCACCGCCGAGCGTTTTGCCGCCTACCTGGCCGAGCATGGCGACGCCGATTACTACGATGTCGCCTACCAGGCGATGTTCCGCCGCGATGCCCACGCCCACCGCCTGCTGTTGGTGTGCGACAACGCCGCTGAGGCTGCCCAGGCACTGGACGATTACGCGCAGGACCCAACCCTCAGCGAGCTCAGCGCCGTGCTCGAAGCCGGCCAGGCGCTGGAGGCGGCCAGTGGCCCGGTGTTCGTCTATTCCGGCAACGGGTCGCAATGGCAGGGCATGGGTCGGGCGATGCTCGACCAGCCAGTGTTTGCCGCTGCCATCGACGAAGTGGACGCGCTGTTCCAGCCGCTGGCCGGCTACTCGCTGCGTGCCGAGCTGCTGGGCGACAACGGCGAAGGCCGCTACGCCCGTACCGAAATCGCCCAGCCGGCGCTGTTCGCCCTGCAAGTGGCCGTTACCCGTGTGCTGGCTGCTGAAGGCATTCGCCCGCTGGCGGTGATCGGCCACAGCGTGGGCGAAGTGGCTGCGGCCTGGGCCAGCGGCGCGCTGAGCCTGGAGGACGCGACCCAGGTCATTTTCCACCGCAGCCGCCTGCAAGGCCTGACCCAGGGCACCGGCCAGATGACCGCCGTCGGCCTCTCGGGCGAAGCCACCGCAGCATTGATTGCCGAGCTGAAGCTGGAAGGCCGCGTGGTGGTCGCCGGCGAAAACAGCGCCCGTGGTGCCACCGTTGCCGGTGAGGTCGATGCGCTGGCCGTGCTGGAACACACCCTGGCCGAGCGCCAAGTGTTCGCCCGCCGCCTGGACCTGGACTACGCCTTCCACTCGCCGGCGATGAACCCCATCGAACAGGCGGTGGTCGCCGACCTGGCGCACATCCGCCCGCGTGCCACGCACACCCCGTTCTATTCCACCGTGGTCGGCGGCGAGCTGGCCGGCGAGCGCCTGAACAGCGAGTACTGGTGGCAGAACATCCGCTTCCCGGTGCTGTTCCAGGGCGCGCTGGACACCCTGGTGCGCAGCGGCCTGAACCTGTTCGTCGAGGTCGGCCCGCACCCGATCCTGCGCAGCTACGTGACCGATGTACTGGCCCAGTGCGAGCAGGCGGGCGAGGTGGTCGCCACCCTCAAGCGCAACGACCCGAGCCCGCAGCTGCTTGAGCGCTGCGTCGCGCGCCTGCTGCTTGCCGGTGTCGAGCCGCAGTGGCCCGCGCGCTTCCCGGTCACTGGTCGCCCGGTCAACCTGCCCACTTACGCCTGGCAGCGTGATCACTTCCAGTTGCCGGTCAGCGCCGAATCCTTTGGCACGCTGAGCCGTGAGCGCGTTCACCCGTTGCTCGGCTACCCGCTGGTGGACCAGGCACTGACCTGGGAAAACCGCCTGGATACCCAACTGTTCCCGACCCTGGGTGACCACAAGGTTGGCGAATCCGTGCTGTTCCCGGGCGCTGGTTTTACCGAGCTGGCGCTGGCCGTGGCGCAACTGCACCAGCCGGGCGAGTTCGTCGACATCGAAGAGCTGGAAATCCACAACCCGTTGCTGCTGAGCAGCGAGGGCAGCAAGAAGGTCCGCGTACAGGTCGAAGAGGCCGACGGCACCCTGCGCATCACCTCGCGTTCCCTGGCCCAGCGTGAAGACTGGGTGCAGCACGTGGTGGCGCGCCTGCCGGGCGAAGCCTGCGGTGTGCTGCTGGGCGGTCGCGCACCGGCGCTGCCGCAGCGCCCGGCCGACTTCAGCGCCGAGCAGCACCTGGCCCTGACCTGCGCCGTCGGCCTGAACTACGGCCCGGCCTACCAGGCCGTGGCGGCCGCCTGGGTCGAGGGTCAGCGGGTGCTGGCGCAACTCACCGTGCCTGCGGGCATCGAAGCCGAGCTGGCCGGCCTGCATGTACACCCGGCGTTGCTCGACGGGGCCTTCCAGCTGATTACCGAGCTGCTGGCCAGCCGCCCGTGGCGCAACAACGGCCTGGCGTTCATCCCGGTCAAACTGGGCCGTATCGCCTTCACCAAGGCCGGCGGCGTGCCGGTGCTGGCCGAAGTGCGTCAGCTCAAGCGCACCGAGCATTCCTTGCTGGTGGATGTGACCTTGTTCGACGGCAACGGCGACGCCGTGCTGGCCATCAAGGAAGCCCGCCTGCGTGCCGTGCGCCTGCAGTACGACCGCAGCGGCGAAATCAAGCGCCTGGGCCATGTCGGCCTGGCGGCACCGGGGGCGGTAGTGCCGCTGGCGCGTCATGCGGTGGCCGCAACACCGTTGGCTGACGCCCTGAGCAGCCTGGCGGATGAGCCGGCGCAGGTGCGCTACCTGAACGAGGTCGAGCCGCTGCTCGACGTGCTGTGCGCAAGTTTTGTGCTCGACCTGGTCGAGCAGGCCGGTGGCCGCCTGAGCGCCGAGCAGGTGGCGCTGTGGTCGCAGGGGCAGGGCGATTTCCTTGCCGCCTTGCTGCGCCATGCCGAACACGATGGCAGCCTGCGGCGCAGCGCCGATGGCAGCTGGTTGCTGGCCGACGCTGGCGAGCGCCCGTCGTCCGAAGCCATCTGGCAGGAGCTGTTCCAGAGCTACCCGGAATACTTCCAGATCATCCATTCGGTGGGCCGTATCGGCCGCCACCTGGCGGCGCTGCTGGATACCAGCCAGGCGCTCGAAAACCTGCTGCCACGGGAAACCAGCGGTGCCAGCCTGGCCCGCCTGGTGCTCGGTGCAGCCGGCCAGCAGCGCGTGCTGGCCGGCATTGGCCAGGCCTTGGCTGCGCGCCTGGCGCAACTGCCGGCCGGGCAGCGCCTGCGGGTGCTGGAGTTCGGCTTTGGCGGCGCATCGTTTGCCGAGCTGCTGTATGCCGGGCTCGATTTCGACCGTATCGATTACCTGTATTGCGTAGCCGAACCGGACCTGGAGCAACGCCTGCGCGACGATTGCCCGGCGCTGAACGTGCTCGGCCATGAGCAACTGGCCGAGGCTGGCAGCTTCGACTGGGTGCTGGTGCCGACCGACCTCAGCGCCTTGGCCGCCGTGGGCGATGCCCTGCGCCAGGCCAGCGCGCAACTCAACCAGCATGGCCAGCTGGCGCTGCTGGGGCAGTACCCGGCACGTTGGGCCGACTTCGTCTTCGGTGCCCAGGCTGACTGGTGGCTGGCAGGCCCGGAGCAGGCGCTGTCGCGTCAGCAGGGCCCGGCGTTCTGGAGCCACGAGCTGCAACGCCACGGCCTGACCGGGTTGCGAACCCTCGACGCACTGCCGGGCAATGCCTGCGGTAGCTACCTGCTGCTGGCCGACAAGCCGGCCCATGCCGCGCAGGTTGCAGCCCCCGTGGGTGTACAGCGTTGGGCGCTGCTGGCCGAAGCCGGGCAGGGCGCTGCAGAGCGCCTGGCCGCGCAGTTGCGCGAGCAGGGCCAGCAGGTCAGCCTGCTGCTGCCGGGTGATGCCCAGGCGCTCGCCGCCCAGCTGGCTGCACTCGACCAGGCACCCGAACACATCGCGCACCTGGCCGGTTTCGACAGCACTGCCGGCCTCGATGGCCAAGCCCAGCGTTGCCTGCAGGCTGCCGCGCTGGTGCAGGCCTGCGAATCACTGGCTATCGCCCCACAGTGCTGGCTGTTCAGCCGTGGCGCTGCCCAGCACCTGTACGCTGCCGACAGCGCTGCCGATGTCGACGCGATCGCCGACGCCGCCTTCTGGGGCTTCGGCCGTACCCTGGCCAACGAGTCGGCCAGCTGCCGCATTCGCTTGCTCGACCTGGCCCACAACGCACCCGTCGAGCTGGCGCTGCCGGCACTGCTGAACGCCGATGGCGAAACCGAGCTTGCCCTCGACGCCGAGGGCCGCCGCTTCGTGCCACGCCTGCGTGTGCTGGGCGATGCCAAGGCAGCCCGTGCTTCCGACGCACAGTGGGTGTGCCTGGGCTTCGACCTGCCCGGCCAGCTGCGCAACCTGCGCTGGGAAGTGCGCGAGCCGCGCCAGCCTGCCCCCGACGAGCTGGACATCGCGGTGCGCGCCACCGGCCTCAACTTCCGCGACGTGATGTTCGCCCTCGGCTTGCTGTCCGATGAAGCCATCGAGAACGGTTTCTCCGGCCCCACCCTGGGCTTCGAGTTTGCAGGCGTGGTACAGGGCAAAGGCGCTGAAGTGCTTGGCGACCTCGCCCCGGGCGATCGCGTGGTCGGCTTCGGCCCGTGCAGTTTCGCCAACCGCCTGGTGACCAATGCCAACGCCGTGGCGCGCATCCCTGAAGGCATGTCGTTCGAAGCAGCCGCTACTATTCCGAGTACCTTCTTCACCGTGTACTACGCGCTGCATCACCTGGCGCGTCTGGAGCCGGGCGAGAAGGTGCTGATCCACGGCGCCGCCGGCGGCGTCGGCATCGCCGCCATCCAGGTCGCCAAATGGCTGGGGGCGGAGATCCACGCCACCGCCGGCAGCGACGAGAAGCGCGACTTCCTGCGCCTGCTGGGCGTGCACCACGTCTACGACTCGCGTTCGCTGGCCTATGCCGACCAGGTGCTGGCGGCGACCGGTGGGCGGGGTGTCGACGTGGTGCTCAACTCGCTGGCTGGTGAGGCGATCAACCGCAACTTCCGTGTGCTCAAGCCATTCGGGCGCTTCCTCGAACTGGGCAAGCGCGACTTCTACCAGAACACCCGCATCGGCCTGCGCCCGTTCCGCAACAACATCAGCTACTTCGGCATCGACGCCGACCAGCTGATGAGCGAACGCCCGCAACTGACGCGCCGGCTGTTCGGCGAAATGATGGCGCTGTTCGAGCAGGGCATCCTGCACCCGTTGCCGTTCCGCGAGTTCGACGCCAACCAGGTGGTCGAAGCCTACCGCTACATGCAGCAGGCACGGCAGATCGGCAAGGTGGTCGTTACCTACGGCAACCCCATCGAGCAGACCGTCGACACCCGTGAACAGCCGCAGCGTGCGCTGCAGCTGGCGGCAGATGCCACCTACCTGGTCACCGGCGGCCTCGGCGGTTTCGGCCTGCGTACCGCGCAGTGGCTGATCGACAAGGGCGCCCGTCACCTGGTGCTGCTGGGCCGCCGTGGCCCGGCCAGCACCGAGGCGCAGCCGCAGCTGGCGCTGTGGCATGCCCAAGGCCTCGATGTGCAGGCCGTGGCCTGTAACATCACCGATGCAGCCCAACTGCGCGGCGTGTTCGAACGCATTGCCGCCAGCCCGTGGCCGCTGCGTGGCCTGGTGCATGCCGCGACGGTGATTGACGACAGCCTGATCCGCAACCTCGACGGCGAGCAGATGCAACGTGTGCTGGAGCCCAAGGCCAAAGGTGCCCAGTACTTGCACGCGCTGACGCAAGGGCTGGCGCTGGACTTCTTCGTGATGTTCTCGTCCGCCACCACCCTGTTCGGCAACCCTGGCCAGGCCAACTACGTGGCTGCCAACCACTGGCTCGAAGCGCTGGCACGCCACCGTCATGCCCAGGGCCTGGCGGCAACGGCTGTGCTGTGGGGGGCGATCGACGACGTAGGTTTCCTTGCCCGCAACAGCCAGATCAAGGATGCCCTGCAAAGCCGCATGGGCGGCGCCGCATTGCGTGCAGATGCTGCCCTGGCGCAGCTTGAAGCCATGCTGCTCGATGGCGACAGCGGGCAGGGTGTGCTGGAGCTCGACTTCAAGGCGCTGGCGCGCTTCCTGCCGAGCGCCAACACCCCACGTTTCATCGAACTGGCCCGTGCCCACGGCGGCGATCAGGACGACGACAACGACGGTGAGGACATCCAGCGCATGCTCGCCGAGCTGGACGACACCGCGTTGCTGGAGCGTTTCGTCGAGATGCTCAAGCACGAGGTGTGCGAAATCCTGCGCCTGCCGCCTGCGCGCCTGGACACCCAGCGCCCGCTGCAGGAGCTGGGCCTGGACTCGTTGATGAGTGTGGAACTGGTGGTCGCCCTGGAAGAGCGCTTCGGCATTCGCCTGCCGGTGATGGAGCTCAGCGAGAGCTCCAGTATCGATAAGCTCAGCGTGCGCCTGCTTGAACTGTTGCGTGGTGAAGCCGGCAATGGTGAAGAGCAGCTGGCGCAGAGCGTGCTGGCCCGACACGGCAGCGAACTTAGCGCCGAGCAGGTGGCTGAGCTGAATGCCGAGCTGGCCGATGCCAGCGTGGCGCCCAACCGTCTGATTGATTAAGAGCCAGAGATGACTGCCAAAACCCCTACCGGCCTTGCTGGCGACACCAAGCAACGCCTGATCCAGCAAGCGCTGGCGCGCCGCAACAACGGCACCGGGCAGGAAGCGCAAAGCGCTACCCTGGAGCAGGCGCAGCAGGCTGCGCTGAAGGTGCCCGAAGCGTTCTACCGCTTCGACCAGCACCCCGGTTACCAACAGCTGCGCGTGATGCAGCAAGGTGCTGCGCGGCTGGGGTTGAGCAACCCGTTCTTCCGCCTGCACCAAGGCACTGCCGGCGCGCACACCTGCATCGGCGAGCGTGAGTACCTGAACTTCGCCAGCTACAACTACCTGGGTTACTCCGGCCACCCGCGCGTGGCCGAAGCGGCCAAGGCCGCCATCGACCGCTACGGCACCTCGGTGTCGGCCAGCCGCCCGGTATCGGGTGACCGCCCGCTGCACCGCGAGCTGGAGCGTGAGCTGGCCAAGCTGTATGACGTGGATGACGCGGTGGTGATGGTCAGCGGCCATGCCACCAACGTCACCACCATCGGCTACCTGTTCGGCCCGCGCGACCTGGTGGTGCATGACGAGCTGATCCACAACAGCGTGCTGCAAGGCATCCAGCTGTCCGGCGCGCGCCGGCTGAGCTTCGCCCACAACGACTGGCAGGCGCTCGACCGCCTGCTGGGGGAGCAGCGTCAGCATTTCGAGCGCGTGTTGGTGGTGGTCGAAGGCATCTACAGCATGGATGGCGACTACCCCGAACTGCCGCGTTTCGTCGAGCTCAAGCACAAGCACAAAGTGTTTTTGATGGTCGACGAAGCGCACTCGCTGGGGGTGATGGGCGCAACCGGCAAGGGTATCCGTGAGCACTTCGGGCTGGCGGGTGATGCTGTCGATATCTGGATGGGCACGTTGAGCAAAACCTTGTCCAGCTGCGGCGGCTACATCGCTGGCAGCACGGCGTTGATCGAACACCTCAAGTTCCTCGCGCCCGGCTTCCTGTACAGCGTCGGCATGCCCCCGGCGGTCACGGCGTCAGCCCTGGCGGCGCTGCAGCTGCTGGCCGAAGACCGTGAGCGGGTTGCCCAGGTGCAGGCACGTGGCGAACTGTTCCTGCGCCTGGCGCGTGAGGCTGGGCTGGACACCGCGACCAGCACCGGGCTGGCGGTGATTCCGGTGATCACCGGCAGTTCGTTCAAGGCCGGGCGGTTGTCCAGTGCCTTGTTCGAACGGGGCATCAATGCCCAGCCGATCC
>Ga0213827_1000530_pt1 | contig 28960 bp, 25 predicted proteins | sample MC6MC0898MG_FD_180669 | JGI IMG/M metagenome (GOLD analysis project Ga0213827, IMG submission 180669) | Enriched soil aggregate microbial communities from Iowa State University, Ames, United States - MC6-MC0898-MG | ecosystem: Environmental > Terrestrial > Soil > Unclassified | place: USA: Iowa...
GGCATGGCAAAAGTTGGCACGCACCCTGCTATATGTTTGGTACAAGAACAATAACAAGCAATGCACAAGACAATAAAAATAAGACGAATCGACTCACGCACAATAAAAACAAGACGGCGAGAGGCGTAGCTAACTGATTCTTTTGGAGAGGCGTTGTATTTGGGGCTTGCCCCACAACCAGGCCGAGAACAACAAAAACTGCCCTAAGGCAGAGCCTGAACTGGTTGGATCGATAGATCATTGCAACACAGCGATCAAAGCAATCCGTTTGCTCTTGGCTCCCGATTGGGAGGGTCATGCAGGGAAAACCTCATGACGTGGGCGCGACACAAAAACAAGAAGCCCGAAACCCATAATAAAAATAGAGCACGCAACTACTTCTTGGGGAGCTTCGGCTCCCCTTGTAGTTTCTGCCGTTTAGCCGCCTGACACCACGCAGCTCCCGCCTTTACGACGGCTTCGCCGCCGAACGCTGCCTCGAATGGCTCGACAGCTGCGACAGAGAACCGCGCAGCTTCCTACACCATCCCTCGACTAAATGCTAGAATCCCGGCCCATCATGCGGTCATTCTTGGTTATGGCCGAACATTCCTTCAAACAGTGCATCCCATGCTGAAGAAGCTGTTCCAGTCATTCCGTTCTCCCAAGCGTCATACGCAACACATTCGCAGCACGCCTGAAGTGCTCAACAGCGGCCAACATTCGCTGCAAAAGGGCCAATTCAGCCGTTACGCGGTGAATATCGTCGAGCGCCTGCAGAACGCCGGTTACCAGGCTTACCTGGTCGGTGGCTGTGTGCGTGACATGTTGCTCGGCATCACCCCCAAGGATTTCGACGTCGCCACCAGCGCCACGCCAGAACAGGTTCGCGCCGAGTTTCGTAACGCGCGCATCATTGGCCGTCGCTTCAAGTTGGTGCACATCCACTTTGGCCGTGAAATCATTGAAGTGGCGACCTTCCGCGCCAACCACCCGCAAAACGACGAAGAGGAAGACAGCAACCAGTCCTCGCGCAACGAAAGCGGGCGCATTCTGCGCGACAACGTCTACGGCACCCTGGAAGAAGACGCGCAACGCCGCGACTTCACCATCAACGCCCTGTACTACGATCCGGTCAGTGAGCGCATCCTCGACTACGCCAACGGCGTACACGATATTCGCAATCACCTGATCCGCCTGATCGGCGACCCGACCCAGCGCTACCAGGAAGACCCGGTACGGATGCTGCGGGCGGTGCGTTTTGCCGCCAAGCTGAACTTCGGTATCGAGAAGCACACAGCCGCACCGATCCGCGGCCTGGCCCCCATGCTGCGGGAAATTCCGTCGGCACGCCTGTTCGAAGAAGTGTTGAAGCTGTTCCTCTCGGGGCATGCCGCTGACACCTTTGAAATGCTGGTCGACCTGCAATTGTTCGATCCATTGTTCCCGGCCAGCGCCGATGCACTGGAGCACAATCCGACCTACACCCACACCCTGATCAGTGAAGCACTGATCAACACCGACCTGCGGATCAAGCAGAACAAACCGGTGACCCCCGCCTTCCTGTTCGCCGCCCTGCTGTGGCCCGCGCTGCCCGCCCGGGTCCTGCGCTTGCAGGACCGTGGCATGCCGCCGATCCCGGCCATGCAGGAAGCTGCTCACGAGCTGATCGCCGAGCAGTGCCAACGGATTGCCATTCCCAAACGGTTCACCATGCCGATCCGCGAGATCTGGGACATGCAGGAACGCCTGCCCCGGCGCAGCGGCAAACGCGCCGACCTGCTGCTCGACAACCCGCGCTTCCGTGCCGGCTACGACTTCCTGCTGCTGCGCGAAAGCGCTGGCGAACAGACCAACGGCCTGGGCGAGTGGTGGACGGACTATCAGGACGCCAACGACAGCGAACGCCGTGACATGATCCGTGACCTCAGCGGCAAGGATGAAGGTACCGGCGCGGCCCCACGCAAACGTCGCCGTACCGGTGGCGCCAAGCGCAAACGGGCCGCTGACAGCACGAGCGCGTCAGGCGAATAAGTCGATGGAACGCATCTACATCGGCATGGGCAGCAACCTCGCCGCCCCGCAAGAGCAACTGCGCAACGCTGTACAGGCGTTGACGCAGTTGCCCAAGACCCAGCTGGCTGGTGTCTCGGCCTTCTATCAAAGCGACTCCCTGCTGCCGGGCCAGCCCCGCTACACCAACGCCGTTGCGGCGCTGGAAAGTGCCCTCGCCCCCCTGGAGCTGCTCGATGCGCTGCAGGCCATCGAAAACCAGCAGGGCCGCGAACGCCTTGAGCGCTGGGGCCCACGCACCCTCGACCTGGACATTCTGCTGTTCGGTGACCGCCTCATCGACGAGCCACGCCTCAAGGTCCCCCACTACCAGATGCAGGAACGGGCCTTTGTGCTCTACCCCCTGGCTGAGCTGGCCCCTGCCCAGTTAGAACTGGCAGACGGCCGGCGCTTGAGCGACCTGCTGGCGGCTTGCCCGTTTGTCGGCCTGGAGCGCCTGGCTACCGGCGATTAATCCTACAGAGAACACCACACTCTGCTGAATCGCATCAGTAACGCCGGTAACACCCAAGCGGTAACACATCCAATTGACTTCCCGAGTTCTCATCACGACTATAGGCGTCCCGCTGCCGCCAACCCGGCACCAAGGGCGCAATCCAGGCTTTCCAAGCACGACAAAAGACCGTGCGCCTGAGTCCATGAAGAATCACGCGCGTTACTCGCAGTAGTTTCCCAAGCGCCTGAACGAGGATCCTTTTCATGCCAGCTATTACTCTCACCACCCTGCAGTCCCTCAAGCACAAAGGTGAAAAGATCACCATGCTGACCTGCTACGACGCCACTTTTGCCCACGCCTGCAATGAGGCCGGTGTTGAAGTGTTACTGGTGGGCGACTCCCTTGGCATGGTGTTGCAAGGCCATGACAGCACCCTGCCCGTCACGACGGCCGAGATGGCGTACCACGTGGCGTGCGTCAAACGCGGCAACACTGATGCACTGATCCTCGCCGACCTGCCGTTCATGGCCAATGCGACGCTCGAGCAAACCATGCTCAACAGCGCCCAGCTGATGCAGGCCGGTGCACACATGGTCAAGGTCGAAGGTGCACTGTGGCTGGCCGATTCGATTCGCCTGCTGGCCGAGCGCGGGGTTCCGGTGTGCGCGCACATGGGCCTGACACCGCAGGCGGTGAACATCCTGGGCGGCTATAAGGTCCAGGGTCGCAACGAGAACCAGGCACGGCAGATGCGTGCCGACGCCATTGCCCTGGAACAGGCAGGCGCCTCGATGCTGCTGCTCGAATGTGTGCCGAGCGAACTGGCCCTGGAAATCTCCCAGGCGGTGAAGATCCCGGTGATCGGCATCGGTGCCGGCAGTGGTACCGACGGCCAGGTGCTGGTCCTGCACGACATGCTCGGCCTGTCGCTGACGGGGCGTGCGCCGAAGTTCGTGAAGAACTTCATGGCCGGCCAAGAGAGCATCCAGGCGGCCCTCAGCGCTTACGTCACGCAAGTCAAAGCCGTGACTTTCCCAGGCGCTGAGCACGGATTTTCTGCATGAACACCGTCAAGACCGTACGTGAACTGCGTGCCGCGGTCGCCCGCGCGCGCAGCGAAGGCAAGCGCATCGGCTTCGTCCCGACCATGGGCAACCTGCACAGCGGCCACATGGCCCTGGTCACCAAGGCCGCCCAGCGGGTGGATTTCGTGGTCGCGAGCATTTTCGTCAACCCGCTGCAGTTCGGCGCGGGCGAAGACCTGGATAAGTACCCGCGGACCCTGGCCGCCGATCAGCAACAACTGCTGCAAGCCGGTTGCCACCTGCTGTTCGCGCCGACCGTCGAGGAAATGTACCCCGACGGCATGGCCGGCCAGACCCGCGTCAGTGTCCCGAACCTGGCGCAAGGCTTGTGCGGCGCCAGCCGTCCCGGGCATTTCGAAGGCGTGGCAACCGTGGTCAGCAAGCTGTTCAACATGGTCCAGCCGGACCTCGCCGTGTTCGGCCAGAAAGACTTCCAGCAACTGGCGGTGATCCGCGCGCTGGTGCATGACCTGAACATGCCGATCCAGATCATTGGCGAGCCGACCGTTCGCGCCGCCGATGGCCTGGCCCTGTCGTCGCGCAATGGCTTCCTCGATGAGCAACAACGGGCCGTGGCACCCGTGGTATACCGCACCCTGAAGAACATTGGCGACGCCATCGTGCAGGGTCGACGCGATTATCCGACGTTGCTCCAGGCGCAGATCCAGCAGCTTGAGGCAGCGGGATTACGTCCTGACTACCTGGAGATTCGCCACGCGCTGAGCCTGCGCCCAGCGACCCCCGAAGATCGCGACCTGGTGATCCTGGTGGCGGCCTTCCTCGGCACCACCCGCCTGATCGACAACCTGCACCTGAACCTCGATACCCCCGCCTGAACCCGCACGCCCCCCTGTAGGAGCGAGCTTGCTCGCGATGACGGCATGTCAGTCAATGAGATGTAGAATCTGACGACCTCATCGCGAGCAAGCTCGCGCCCAGCACAAAGCCAAGACAGATTCCCCGGCGAGGTTTACTGTTATCGCCCTGCGCTATTTAATCGTCTATTCGCAGTTTGACCGGACAATGCCTGTCGCCCGACAGCACATTCCGGGCTTTTCAGTGTCCTAAAGGCAGTTCAAGTAAAAGGAAACCCGCAGCGATGGCGTACTACCGCAACCCTCAAGACGTTACCGCTCTGCCAGCCTGGCAGGCGCTGAATGATCACCGCCAAGCCATGCAGGATTTCAGCATGCGTGAAGCGTTTAATGCCGACCCGCAGCGTTTCACCCAGTTCACCCTGAGCAGCTGTGGGCTGTTCCTCGACTATTCGAAAAACCTGATCAACGAGCAAACCCGCAACCTGCTGGTGGGCCTGGCGAACGAAGCCGGCCTGCAGGACGCCATCAAGGCCTTGTTCAGTGGCGAAATCGTCAACGCCTCCGAAGGCCGCCCGGCGCTGCACACGGCCCTGCGCCGCCCGGTGGGCGACAAGCTGTCGGTCAACGGCGTCAATGTGATGCCGGAAGTGCACAAGGTGCTGAACCAGATCACCGACATGGTCGGGCGCATCCATGACGGCCTGTGGCGCGGCTACACCGAAAAACCGATCACCGACGTGGTCAACATCGGTATCGGCGGCTCGTTCCTCGGCCCGGAGCTGGTCTCCGAAGCCCTGCTGTCCTACGCCCAGAAAGGCGTACGCTGCCACTACCTGGCGAACATCGACGGCAGTGAGTTCCACGAACTGGCCCTGAAGCTGCGCGCCGAGACCACGCTTTTCATCGTTTCGTCGAAATCCTTCAACACCCTGGAAACCCTGAAAAACGCCCAGGCCGCTCGCGCCTGGTACCTGGCCCAGGGTGGCTCGGAAGCCGAGCTGTATCGCCACTTCATTGCGGTCTCGAGCAACAACGCGGCCGCCGTGGCTTTCGGCATTCGCGAAGAAAACATTTTCCCGATGTGGGACTGGGTTGGCGGTCGTTACTCGCTGTGGTCGGCCATCGGCCTGCCGATTGCCCTGGCGATCGGCATGTCCAACTTCAAGGAACTGCTGTCCGGTGCCTACACCATGGACCAGCACTTCCAGAGCGCGCCGTTCGAACAGAACATGCCGGTGCTGCTGGCCTTGCTGGGCGTGTGGTACGGCAATTTCTGGGGCGCACAGAGCCATGCGATCCTGCCGTACGACCACTACCTGCGCAACATCACCAAGCACCTGCAACAACTGGACATGGAATCCAACGGCAAGAGCGTGCGCCAGGATGGCACGCCAGTGTCGACCGATACCGGCCCGGTGATCTGGGGCGGCGTGGGTTGCAACGGTCAGCACGCCTACCACCAGTTGCTGCACCAGGGCACCCAATTGATCCCGGCCGACTTCATCGTGCCGATCGTCAGCTTCAACCCGGTAGCGGACCACCATCAGTGGCTGTACGCCAACTGCCTGTCGCAAAGCCAGGCGCTGATGCTGGGCAAGACCCTGGCCGAAGCGCAAGCCGAGCTGCGTGACAAGGGCATGAGCGAAGAGCAGATCGAGAAACTCGCGCCGCACAAGGTGATCCCGGGCAACCGTCCGAGCAACACCCTGGTGGTCGAGCGCATCAGCCCGCGGCGCCTCGGCGCACTGGTAGCGATGTACGAACACAAGGTCTTCGTGCAGAGCGTGATCTGGGGCATCAACGCGTTCGACCAATGGGGTGTGGAGCTGGGCAAGGAGCTGGGCAAAGGCGTCTACAACCGTCTGGTGGGCAGCGAAGAAGCCCCTGCCGACGACGCCTCGACCCAGGGCTTGATCAACTACTTCCGCGGCCGTCACCGCGGTTGATCTGAAGCCACCCTGCTGTTCCTGTGGGAGCGCCGTCCGGCTCTCCCACAGGCGTTTTAGCGCATGACTTGAACCCATTGATCACTCGGCGCATCTTTATCTCTTGTGGCCAACACAAGAATAAGGAACCGTCATGTTCGATATCAGCACGTTCCCCACAGCCGATGCCGTCCGCCGGGCTGGGCAATTGAGCCAGGACGACTATCAGCGCCTGTACCGTCAGTCCATCGATCACCCCGATAGTTTCTGGGCCGAACAGGCCAGGCAGTTTCTCGACTGGTCCCACCCCTGGCAGACCGTCCAGCACTGCGATATCAAGACAGGCCTGGCCCAATGGTTCGCCGGCGGCCAGCTCAACGTCAGCTACAACTGCATCGACCGTCACCTGGCCACGCGCAGTCAACAGACCGCGATCATCTGGGAAGGCGACGACCCCGCCGACTCGCAACAGATCACCTACCAGCAACTGCATCAGCACGTCTGCCGCCTGGCCAACGTGCTGAAAAGCCGCGGCGTGAAAAAAGGCGACCGGGTGTGCATCTACATGCCGATGATCCCTGAAGCCGCCTATGCGATGCTCGCTTGTTCGCGCATCGGTGCCGTGCATTCGGTGGTGTTCGGCGGCTTTTCCCCAGACTCGTTGCGCGACCGCATCCTCGATGCCGACTGCCGCACCGTGATCACCGCCAATGAAGGCGTGCGCGGCGGCAAGAGCGTGCCGCTCAAACACAACGTCGACCAGGCCCTGCTCGGTTGCCCGGCGGTCAGTACGGTGATCGTGGTCCAGCGCACCCAGGGCCAGGTCAATTGGCACGAGGGCCGCGACCTCTGGTATCACCAGGCCGTGCAGGGTGCCAGCGAGCAGTGCGCCCCCCAGCCGATGGACGCCGAGGACCCGCTGTTCATCCTCTACACCTCCGGCAGTACCGGCAAACCCAAGGGTGTGTTGCACACCACCGGGGGTTATCTGCTGCAAGCGGCGATGACCTTCAAGTACGTGCTCGACTACCGCGACGGCGAAGTGTTCTGGTGCACCGCCGACGTCGGCTGGGTCACCGGCCACAGCTACATCGTCTATGGCCCGCTGGCCAATGGCGCCACCACCCTGATCTTCGAAGGCGTGCCCAACTACCCCAACAGCTCGCGCTTCTGGCACGTCATCGACAAGCATCAGGTCAATATCTTCTACACCGCCCCTACCGCATTGCGCGCCCTGATGCGTGAAGGCGCCGGCCCGTTGCAGGACAGCTCGCGCAGCAGCCTGCGCCTGCTGGGCAGTGTCGGCGAGCCGATCAACCCGGAAGCCTGGGAATGGTATTTCAATGCCGTCGGCCAACAACGTTGCCCGATCGTCGACACCTGGTGGCAGACCGAAACCGGCGGCATCATGCTCAGCCCGCTGGTCAGCGCGCAACGGATCAAACCCGGTTGCGCCACACAACCGATGTTCGGCGTACAGCCGGTGCTGCTCGATGAACAAGGCCAGGAAATCACGGGGCCCGGAAGCGGCGTGCTGGCGCTCAAATCCAGCTGGCCGGCGCAAATCCGCAGCGTCTACGGCGACCCGCAGCGGATGGTCGATACCTACTTCAAGCCCTACCCCGGCTACTACTTCACCGGCGACGGCGCTCGCCGCGATGAGGATGGCGACTACTGGATCACCGGGCGCATCGACGATGTGATCAACGTTTCCGGGCACCGGATCGGCACCGCGGAAGTCGAAAGTGCCCTGGTGCTGCACGACAGCATTGCCGAGGCGGCGGTGGTCGGTTACCCCCACGACGTCAAAGGCCAGGGCATCTACGCCTTCGTTACCCCAATGAACGGCATCGAGCCCGATGCGGCCCTGAGCCAACAATTGCTGGCCCATGTCAGCAAGGAAATCGGCAGCTTCGCCAAGCCGGACCTGATCCAGTGGGCGCCGGCCTTGCCGAAAACCCGCTCAGGCAAGATCATGCGACGTATCTTGCGCAAGATCGCCTGCAATGAGCTCGACAGCCTCGGCGACACCTCGACCCTGGCTGACCCGAGTGTGGTCGCGGGACTGATCGACAAGCGCCTGAATCAATGAGTCCGCTGCGGCCCGTGGGTCGCAGCCTTTTCCTGCTGTCGCCAACGAGTCGTCATGGAATTCATTCGTACCCGCATTGAAACCCAGATCATGAGCCTGAGCGGACTGTCCCTGGGCAAGCTCGACCTGGAGCATCCCAAGGGCGATCCCGGCCTGTTCGGCCCCGACTCGGTGAGCTGGCAGGTCCACGGTGACTTCAGCAGCATGCTCATCGGCGGCATCAGTGCCTTGATGCTGCAAGCCTTGCACCCGCTGGCACTGGCCGGCGTCTGGGACCATTCGAACTTTCGCCAGGACATGCTCGGGCGCCTGCGTCGCACCGGGCAGTTCATCTCCGGCACCACCTTCGGCTCTCGACAGGACGCCGACTGGCTGATCGAAAAAGTGCGCACCATCCACCTGCAAGTGACCGGCACCGCCCCCGATGGCCGCGCCTACGCCGCCAGCGATCCGGACCTGCTGACCTGGGTGCACGTGGCCGAAGTCAGCAACTTTCTCGCCGCTCACCTGCGCTACCGCAATCCGCACCTTTCAGGCGCCGACCAGGACCGTTACTACGCCGAAATCGCACTGATCGCTGAACGCCTGGGCGCCCGTGAGGTTCCACGCTCGCGCCGGCAAGTCGCCGACTACCTGGAACGGATTCGCCCACAACTGCTGTGCGACGAACGCAGTCGGGAAGTAGTGCGCCTGCTGTTGAACGCGCCCGCCCCCAGTCGTCTCGCCAAACCCTTCGGCGGGCTGATGATGCAAGCCGGGATCGACCTGCTGCCGGAATGGGCCAGCGCCATGCTCGACGTCAGCCAGAGCCCGCTGCAACGCCAACTGATCCGCGCCAGCATCAACCGCAGTGCGCCAATGCTGCGCTGGGCGGTGCGTAATGGCTCGTTGCAGCGCGCCAAGCGACGTATGGGGCTGTTGTAGGCCAGGGCGCAAACGTGCCCGCACCTCCAGAGACGCCCCATAGCTGTTAAACTCTCGCGCCCAATTCCCCCTGCAAGGCGCTACGCATGTCTTCCTTGAATCAGGCGCTGCGCGCCGCCCTCGATCATCGCCAAGACTTGCTCGCCGAGCTCCACCAGCAAGGCACCGACTGCTACCGCCTGTTCCATGGCAGCCAAGAAGGCGCCGGTGGCCTGACCGTTGACCGTTACGGCCCGCAGTTGCTGGTGCAGAGCTTTCATCAGGCGCTGGAGCGCGACGACCTGTTGGCGTTGCACGCCACAGTCAATCAACAGCTGGGCCTCGACACCCTGCTGGTCTACAACGACCGCTCCCGGGGCAATTCGCGCATCGACCGTGAAGACACCGTGTACCGCGCCGACGAGGCCGCGCTGGCAGACATGGTCGGCCATGAGTGGGGCCTGAACTATCGCGTGCGCGGGCGCCACGCCGGGCAGGATCCGTTGCTGTTTCTCGACCTGCGCAATGCCCGTGGCTGGGTCAAGCAACACAGCCGGAACAAGAGTGTGCTGAACCTGTTCGCCTACACCTGTGGGGTCGGCCTGAGTGCCGCCGCCGGTGGCGCGCGCGAAGTGTGCAACCTGGATTTCGCCGAGGGTAACCTGGCCGTCGGCCGGGAAAACGGTCAGCTCAACCCGCAGTTGCCGGGCATGCAATTTGTGCAGTCCGACTACTTCCCGGCAATCCGTCAATTGGCCGGCCTGCCAATCAGCCAGCGCCGCGGGCAAAAGCTGCCCAGCTACCCGCGCCTGGAACAGCGCCAGTACGACCTGGTGTTGCTCGACCCACCGGCCTGGGCGAAAAGCGCATTCGGCACCGTCGACCTGTTGCGCGACTACCAGAGCCTGCTGAAACCGGCGCTGCTCAGCACCGCGGACAATGGCGTACTGATCTGCTGCAACAACCTGGCGAAAGTCAGCATGGACGACTGGCGTGAGCAGGTCCTGCGGTGCGCGGAGAAAGCCGGGCGCCCGGTGCGCGAATGCACAGTGTTGCCGCCGGCCGCCGATTTCCCGTCGATGGATCAGCAACCGCCACTCAAAACCCTGATTCTGCAGCTCTGACTCGTGGTGCCGGAATCTGAATAATCCCATTGCTTCGGAACCAGAATCGCGTGCCATACTCCAAGGCACTCCGATTCAGACAGATGAAGCCACACATGCCCAAAGGATTGATTCGCGCCATCGGCGCCTTGTTGACTGCTCTGGCCCTCTACAGTTTGCTGGGCTTTCTGATTCTGCCGGGTATCGCCTTGCGGATCGCCAATCAACAATTGGCCCACTACGCAGCGGTACCGGCCAACATCCAGCGCATCGAGTTCAACCCGTTCAGCCTGGAGCTGACCCTGTGGGGCCTGAACATCGGCGAGCCTGGCAAGGAGCACGTCGGCTTCGAGCGTCTGTACGCCGACCTGCAGATCGACAGCCTCTGGACCCGTGCCTTGCACCTGGCCGATGTGCAACTGGACAAGCCAAAAACCTCGGTGCTGTTCAGCAAGGACGGCACCCTGAACCTCACCCAGCTGTTCAAGTTGCCGGCCAGTGAACCGACGCCGGCCGACCCCGAGGCCAAGCCCTTTCCGCTGCGCATCGACCGTATCGACTTGGCCCGTGGCTACATCCATTTCCAGGACCTGCGACCCAGCGAACCGATCGAGTTCCTTTACGACAAACTGGATTTCGAGCTCAAGAATCTGAGCACCCTGCCGGAAGACAATGCCGACATGAACCTGGTGGCGATCGGTCCGGCCGGTGGCCAGATCGACTGGAGCGGCAAGATCAGCCTGGTGCCCATCACGTCCGAAGGCAGCTTGAAAATCACCGACGGCAAGATGAAAGCCTTTTGGCCGTATGTGCGCGACGCCCTGCCACTGGTGCTTGAAGAAGGCACTGTCAGCCTCAGCACCGACTACAAGCTCAACCTGTCCAAGGAAACCGAACTGCTGCTGAGCAACACCTCGGCCAGCATCGCCCCCTTTGCCATCAAGGCCCCGGATGGCCGGCCGCTCGCCCGTCTCGAGCGCCTGGACATCAGCGAAACCAGTATCGACCTGGCCAAACAACAAGTGATCGTCGGCAAGATCCGCAGCCAGAAACTGGAGACCTGGGCCGCCCGCGAAGCGGATGGCCAACTCGACTGGCAGAAGCTGTTCGCCAGCCAGCCAGCCAAGCCAGCGGTCAAGGCCGAAGCGGTGGATGCGCCGGCGGCGGCCGACTCACCTAAACCCGAACCCGCTGCGCCAAGCAAACCCTGGCAGGTGCTGCTCAAGGATGTCGAGCTGCGCAATTACCAGGTGCACTTGAGCGATCGCCAGGTCAAACCGGCGGTGGCGCTAGAGGTCGGTCCACTGAACCTGGACCTGAAAAATTTCGACAGCCTCAATGGCTCGCCCTTCACCCTCAAGCTCGATACCGGCGTGGGCAAGCAAGGCAAGCTGATGGCCGACGGCGAGGTCAACCTGGCCCCGGTCAGCGCCCGGCTCAACGTACAGACCCGGGACATCGACCTGCGGGTCGCCCAGTCCTACATCAGTCCGTTCATTCTTCTGGAACTGCGCTCCGGGATGCTCGGCAGCGACCTGGCCGTCAACCTCAAGAGCACCGAACCCCTGACCTTCAATGTGACCGGCAAGGCCCAGGTCGACCAGTTGCATACCCTCGACACCCTCAAATCCCGCGACTTCCTCAAGTGGCAGAAGGTCATGGTCGAAGGGCTGAATTATCAGCACGGCGACAGCCTGTCGATCGATCGAATCAACCTGCAGCAGCCCTATGTGCGGTTCATGATCAACGATGATCGGACCACCAACATCGACGACCTGCTGATCCCGCAACCGGCCGACAGCCAGGCGAAAACCACCGCAGGCAAACCTGCAACCAGCCAGGACAAGCCGCTGGGCATTCACATCGGCGGCATCGCCATCAATGACGGTTCGGCGAACTTTGCCGACTTCAGCCTGACGCCCAACTTCGCCACCGCGATCCAGCAACTCAATGGCCAGGTCGGTACCATCGACAGCCGTCAGGCCAAGCCGGCCTCGGTCGATGTCAAAGGCAAGGTTGACCGTTACGCCCCGGTGACCATCAAGGGCAGCGTCAATCCGTTCGACCCGATGGCGGCACTGGATATCGCCACCAGCTTCAAACGAGTCGAGCTGACGACCCTGACCCCCTACTCCGGCAAATTCGCCGGCTACCGGATCCGTAAGGGCCGCCTCAATCTCGACCTGCATTACCGGATCACCAAGGGCCAGCTCAAGGCGGATAACAAAGTGGTGGTCGAACAGCTGGAGCTGGGCGAGAAAGTCGACAGCCCGGATGCGGTCAGCCTGCCGCTGAAACTGGCCGTGGCCTTGCTCAAGGACGTCGACGGCAAGATTTCCATCGAACTGCCGGTCACCGGCGACCTCAACAACCCCCAGTTCAGCGTGATGCCGATTGTCTGGCAAACCCTGCGCAACCTGATCGTCAAGGCTGCGGCTGCGCCATTCAAACTGATCGGCGGGTTGGTCGCCGGTGGCGGTGCGCAAGACCTGGGCACCGTGTCCTTCGCTCCAGGCTCCAGTGAATTGAGCAAGGACGCCGAAGGCGCGCTGGTCAAACTGGCCGGTGCCCTCAAGGAACGCCCGGCCTTGCGCCTGGAAATCGAAGGCACCGCTGCGCAAAGCAGCGACGGCCCATTGATTGCCGAGCAGCGCCTGGAGCGCGAATACCAGTACAACTACTACAAGATTCTCCAGCGTCGCGGCGACAAGGTACCGGCCCAGGCTTCGTTGCTGGAAGTCCCGGAAGGGGAAAAAATCCCGCTGCTCGAAGGTATCTACCGCACTCGCCTGAAAACCCAACCACCGGCTGAATGGAAGGACCTGGGCAAGGAAGAGCGCGCGGCAAAAATGCGGGAAGGGGTCATCCAGTTCTGGGCGGGCAGCGATGTGCTGTTGCGTCAACTGGGCCAGGACCGCGCCAGCAGCATCAAGGATTACCTGGTGGACAAGGGCCAACTGGCCGATGACCGGGTGTACTTCATCGATGCCAGCCTGGGTCAGGCCGAAAGTGATGGCCGGGTCATCACCCCGCTGCACCTGGACGCCGAGTAAGCAAGGCTGGTGTAGCTTTACCGCAGCCCAATAGAACAGGCCCCGACACGAATGTCGGGGCCTGTGGAGACCACATCCCTGTGGTCGGTCGCATGAACTCCAGGGTCGCGACAGGTGCATAACTTGGCTCACCTGCCGCGCCTTCTCCCAGTCCAGGCGAGAAGTCTGCGCCTTACTCGGCTTTCAGGCCGTCAGCCGATACCGCCTGAACGCCCTTGATGTTCTTCGCGATTTTCACCGCCGTGGCTTTCTGCGACTCGGTCACCGCAGTGGTGGAAGACAGCGATACCACACCTTTGTTGGTTTCGACTTTGATATCGGTACCCGGAATGCCTTTCTCGGTGACCAGGTCAGCCTTGACTTTGGTGGTGATCCAGGTGTCGGAAGTCGCTTCCTTCGCCTCGGTCACTTCACCGGCAGCCAGCACCATTGGCGACTGGGTGTTTTGGGTGGTCTGCGCAAAAGCTGCGTTGGCCAGTGTCAGGGTCAGAGCGGTAGCAGTTGCGGTAGCGATAGCGAACTTCTTCATACGGGTAACTCCTGTTTTTCCAGAAAGTCTGCTGGTTGCCTTCTCAGCAGGGTTACCGGTAATAGTGCGAACGCTGTGCCAACTTTGACGATCAGAATAAATCCTTAATAATCAACAACTTAAAAAACAATCAAAAATCCGGAATCATGCAATTTGCATGACCCGGACATTCTCGACATGCAAGTTGCCGGAATCAGCCCTCGCTGGAGGTACAGCCTTTGGGGGAATAGTCCGCGGCCACCGTGGTGGCGCAACTCCAGCCACCCGCCTCGGAGCGTGACAGGGTGAGGGTGCGGTTGAGCACCGGGCCTGGCGCGTTGACCAGGGTGCAGCCGAGACTGCCTAGGCCGGAAGCACCGCTGCCCGCCGCCGAGACAGTGCAATGGCTGGTGGTCTCGCTGGCGCCGAGTCGTTCCAGGGTCGGATCAGCCCCCTGGTTGATGACGTCTTCGAACGGCACCCTGAGCGCCGAGATCTCGGCCAGGCCGGCCGTGACCTTGGCCCTCGCCTGATATTTGGAATACAGCGGCAACGCCACCGTGACCAGGATGCCAATGATCGCCACCACGATCAGCAGCTCGATCAGGCTAAACCCTCTTTGTCCCTTCATGGCTCCAACTCCCTTTCCTGCATGAGGCGAACGCTCATGCTCGGCAGCGGATAACGCACAGCCCATGCCAAGTCCGCCAGCCCTTGCAGAGCGGGCACTGAACGGTGGTTGCCCCTCGCTCAACACCTTGCAAAACCGCACTAACTGACACTATTTGTCACTGCGGCGCGTCCCCAAACCGTCCTCCCTTGGCTAGGCTTTCCAGCGCAAGCAGCCGATTGGTCATCAAGGATTGAGTCATGGCGGTCAAAGCAACAAAGGTCAGCCTGTACGCCTGGCAAGGCACCGATAGAACAGGCCGCAAAATGTCCGGCGAATCGAGCGCGCAGTCCCCTGCCCTGATCAAGGCCCGGTTGCGCCAACGCGGCATCATCCCAGGCAAGGTACGCAAAAAATTCACCCCTCTGTTCAGCCCTGGCCAGCGGGTTACGGCCCTGGATGTAGCGCTCTTCACCCGGCAACTGGCGACCATGCTCAAGGCCGGAGTGCCGCTGCTGCAGGCCTTCGACATCATCGCCGAAGGCTTCGACAACCCGCGCATGCGTAGCCTGCTGGAAGAATTGAAACAGGACGTGATGGCCGGCAGCAGCCTGACCAGCGCCCTGCGCAAAAAGCCGCAACACTTCGACGAGCTCTACTGCAACCTGATTGACGCCGGCGAACAGGCCGGCGCCCTCGATACCTTGCTGGAGCGGGTGGCGAGCTACCGGGAAAAAACTCAACGGCTCAAGGCGCGGGTGCGTAAAGCCATGACCTACCCACTGGCGGTGCTGCTGGTGGCTGTGATCGTCAGCGCCATCCTGTTGCTCAAGGTGGTGCCGCAGTTCGAGGTGATGTTCCAGGGTTTTGGTGCCGAGCTTCCGGCGCTGACTCGCAGCGTGATCGGGCTTGCCGAATTCCTCCGGCACAGCGGCTGGCTGCTGCTCGGTGGGCTGCTCGCGGCCGCGCTGGGAGTGCACCAGGTCCAACGCCGCGCCCCGAGATTTCGCGACTGGCTGCAGACACGCTGGCTGGAGCTGCCAGTGATCGGCCCCCTGCTGCGCAAGTCGGCGGTCGCCCGCTATGCCCGCACACTATCGACCACCTTCGCCGCCGGGGTGCCTCTGCTGGAGGCCTTGCATTCGGTGGCTGGGGCCACTGGTAACCGGGTGTTCAAACAGGCAGTGCTGGTGATCCGCCAGGACGTGAGTACCGGTATGCAGTTGCATGTGGCGATGCGCAACAGCGGGGTATTTCCCAACCTGGCGATCCAGATGACCGCCATTGGCGAAGAATCCGGGGCGCTGGACGACATGCTCGGCAACGTCGCGAGCTACTATGAAGACGAAGTCGAGTCCTTGGTCGATCACCTGACCAGCCTGTTGGAACCGCTTATCATGGGGGTCCTTGGCGTAATCGTCGGCGGGCTGGTGGTTGCCATGTACCTGCCCATTTTCCAACTTGGTACGGCGATCTGAACATGCCCTTGAGTGAATTCCTCGCCAACTACCCGGCCGCCTTCGTGACCCTGGCCCTCGGGCTGGGGCTGGTGGTCGGCAGCTTTCTCAACGTCCTGGTCTGGCGCCTGCCAAGCATGCTCGTACGGGATTGGCGCCAACAGGCCCGGGACATCCTTGAACTGCCCGGCGAGGCCCCGGGGCCCACCTATAACCTGATGCTGCCCCACTCCCATTGCCCCCACTGCAGCCATCCACTGCGCGCCTGGGAGAACATTCCACTGCTCAGTTACTTGATGCTGCGCGGGCGCTGCGCAAGCTGCAAAAAACCGATCAGTGCCCGCTACCCACTGACCGAACTCGGCTGCGCGCTGCTCTCGGGCTTTATCGCCTGGCACCTGGGGTTTGGCTGGCAGGCCGCGGGGCTGCTGGTGGTGAGTTGGGGCCTGTTGGCCCTGTGCCTGATCGACGCCGACCATCAGTTGCTGCCCGACGTGCTGGTCATGCCGTTGCTGTGGCTGGGGGTGATCGTCAACGCGTTCGAGCTGTTCGTGCCACTGCAGGACGCCGTGTGGGGCGCCGTGGCCGGCTACCTGACCTTGTGGACGGTGTATTGGCTGTTCAGGTTGATCACCGGCAAGGAAGGCATCGGCCATGGCGACTTCAAGCTCCTGGCGCTACTGGGGGCCTGGGGTGGCTGGCAGATCCTGCCGCTGACGATCCTGCTGGCCTCGCTGGTGGGGGCGGTCGGCGGACTGCTCTGGCTGCGCTGGAAACGGGCGAAATCCTCGACGCCGATCCCCTTCGGCCCCTATCTGGCAATTGCCGGCTGGATTGCCTTGCTCTGGGGTGGTCAAATAACCGACTTCTATTGGCAGTTTGTCGGTTTGCAATGAATACCCCTGTGGAACAACCCTGGATTCTCGGCCTCACCGGCGGCATCGGTAGTGGCAAAAGCGCGGCGGCCCAGCATTTCATCGACCTCGGTATCGATGCGGTGGATGCCGATCATGCCGCGCGCTGGGTGGTCGAGCCCGGCCGTCCGGCACTGGCGCAGATTGCCGAGCACTTCGGTGACGGCGTGTTGCAGGCAGACGGCCAACTGGACCGGGCGGCACTGCGCAAGCTGATCTTCGAAATCCCCGAAGAGCGCCGCTGGCTGGAAAAACTCCTGCATCCATTGATTGCCGAGGAAATTGCCGCGCACCTGGCGCGCGCAAAATCACCGTACGCGATCCTGGTATCACCCTTGCTGATCGAGTCCGGGCAGTACGCCATGACTCAACGGGTGCTGGTGATCGATGCCCCCGAACACCTGCAGATCGAACGCACCCTGCAACGTGACCAGACCAGCGAACAGCAGGTCCAGGCGATCCTCAAGGCGCAGTCCAGCCGTCAGGAGCGCATCCGCCATGCCGACGATGTGCTGGTCAACGACCGCGACCTCGCCTGGCTGCACAGCGAAGTCGAACGCCTGCATCACTTTTACCTAACTTTGCGTGGAGGCCAGTCATGAGCCAAACCCCTATCGTCACCTGCCCAACCTGTGGTGCGCCCGTGGAATGGAGCGCCAGCAGCACCTTCCGGCCGTTTTGCTCGGACCGCTGCAAACTCATCGACCTCGGCGCCTGGGCCTCGGAAGAACACAAGATCCCGGTCAGCCCGGACGCCGAAGACGATCTGTTCAGCGAAGACTTCGAACCGCGCCACTAAGGCCGCATGAAGCTGTAGTCGGCACTGTCGTCGAGGTTCTCGGCCAGGAACTGCAGCTCATCGGCCAGGTCCTCGGCACTGCGCACCCCCTTGCTCTCCTCGACCACCGCGCTGAGCAAGGCGCGCAGGCTCAACCCCGGTTCAAAACCGGCCGCCTCTGCCGACGCCAGACTGTCGCGCAACTCTTGCCTCGCCCACTGGTAAACGCTCATGCCGCTGCTCCTGAGAATTTCTCGGAGCATAGGTGCGTCTGTTCAGTGGCCTGTTGATAAGGATCAAGACTTGTCATCGTCCTTCCACGGCGCCGACAGGTAACGGGTACGGTTGAAGGTCTCCAGCCACTCGGGGCAGAACACCACCAGGGCGCTGATCACCATGCCATTGATGAAGGCTTCGGGAAAGATGATCAGCCACAGGTAACCGACAAAATCCTCGAGCCATTCCGGCAGCGCAAAACGCTCGTCGAACCACAGCACGCCCAGCGCCAGCAACAGGCAGAGCAACGCCGACAAGGCGGCGGCAAAAAACCCCGAGCAAAAGATATACACAAACGGATTACGCGGTTGCGCGCGCTCCACCAGCAGTGCACAGCCTTCGGTAACCCACACCGGCAGCAGGATCAGCAAGGCGCCGTTGACCCCCATTGCCGCCAGATCCTGGCGCCCCAGCAACACCAGGCCGATCTGGGCGACCAGCCCGCCGACGATCGCCAGCGGCCAGTCGAGCAGCAGGGTCACGGCGGTCATGCCGATGAAGTGATAAGACACGCCGGTGTCGAAGTCGCGCCGCACCAGCCAGAGCAGGAACAACGCGAACACCGTGCCGAACAGCAGGTGTTGGCGTCGGCTGTCGCTGAACAGTTCGACCCAGGGCGCGCGCGCAATGGCCCAGAGCAACACCGGCACGTAGAGCAACCACCCCACTGTGAGGGTGAACGGTGACAGCAGTTCGGCCCCGATCATGCCGGGGCCTCCATCCACTCTGTTGCGCAGACCTTCACGTCAGACTCCCTGGCGAAACCGAACAGGCCATCAGTCTACACCGCCCGGATGCCCACTGGCGCACAGACACGGCCCCCCACAGGGCGCTGACTGTTACGTTTCCTGCAAGACTGCATCCGGTTTTACCCCCTTTTTCAGCGGCCGGCGAAGACTAAACTTCAGGTATCGAGATCCACACGGAGTACCGCAAGATGAAAAGCCTGATCAGCCTGTTGCTGGCCCTGGTCGCCACCTCGGCCCTGGCCGCCGGTAACGAACCGCCTGCCACTCCCTACGACCCGGCGCAGCCGCTGGACATTGCCAAGGTGGTTTCGGTCTCCAACACCGCCAGCGGCTGCGGCGTGGTGCCGGCGAGCATGGTCTATGTCGACCACCAGGGCCAGACCCACCGGGTGTCTTACCAGGTCATGGGCGACTGCAGCGGCTCATAACAGGGTCCAGGTGTAACTGAGGATCAAGCGGTTTTCGTCGATGTCACTGCGGTAGTTGGACCGCGCCATCGCATTGCGCACTCGAATCCCCAGGCCCTTGAGGCTGCCACTCTGCAGCACGTAGCCCAGGTCCAGGTCGCGCTCGCGGTCCTTGCCTTCATAGCCCTTGCCGGTGTCGACATTATTGCCGCTGATGTAACGCAGGGTACTGGTCAGCCCGGGCACACCGAGTGCCGCAAAGTCGTAGTCGTAACGCACCTGCCAGGATCGTTCGTCGGTGTAGGCAAACTCGTAGGTGGGCACCTCGTTGCCCAATGGCGAGATATTGGCAAAGACGCGTGGGAAGGCACTGTCACCAAACATGCCCTGGTAACCGAGGTAGAAGGTGTGGCCGCCACGCTTGGCCGACAGCAGGGAGAAGAACGCCTGGTTGTCGATGCTGCCCAGCAGCTTTTTGCCATCTTGCCGTGAGTCGTAGTAGCCCAGGTTCGCGCCCAAGGTCCAGTCCCCCAGCGGCTCACTGTGTTTGAGCCCGAGAAAGCGCTGGTTGTAGATATCTTCCAGTTGCCCGTACCAGGCACTCAGCGAGCTGCGCTTGTCATTGAACGCGTAGTCGGCCCCGGCAAAGTTGAAGCCGTCGCTGCTGACCTGGCGCTGCGGTACATGCCCCAGCATCGCCTGCATCTTTTCATCGCCGGACTCGTTGCGCAGGCTGGTGGAGTTCAGGTGACCGCCCTGCACGGTCAGGCCATTGAGTTCGCTGGAGCTGATGCTCGCGCCCTGGTACGTGGGCGGCAGCAAGCGAATGTCGCTGAAGGCCAGCACCGGCAGGTTGGGTTGCAGCTCGCCGACCTTGAGTTCGGTTTTCGAGTAACGCACTTTCAGCGCCGCTCCCAGGCGACTGTAGTCATTGGCCGCGCGGCCATCGTCCTGCACTGGCAGCAGGCCGGTGTTGACCCGGTCCGGGCTGCTGTCGAGCTTGAGGCCCAGCAGGCCGATGAGATCCACGCCAACCCCGAGGGTGCCTGGGGTGTAGCCGGACTTGAGGTTGAAAATGAAGCCCTGGGCCCACTCCTCGGCCTTGGACTGCTGATTGGCGCCGACGATGTCCGAGAAGTCGCGGCTGAAATAATAATTGCGCGCCTGCAAGGTCGCAGTGGTGTCTTTTACAAAGCTATTGTCGGCGGCCAGTACACGGTCGGAAAAACCCGAGACGAGCGTCAGGGACAACAGCGAAGCGGTTGTGGCGAGAGTCTGTTTCATCGTTTTGCTCTTATTGTTATTGATCGACAGGGTGCAGTGATCCGCCCGCAGCGCTGGCGCTGCGGGGGAAGGTCAAGCGGGTAGGAATCAGTCCAGTGCGGTCAGCGCACAGACTCCGGGGCGGGTGTTGCCTTGGTCCCTGGCGCGGTGCGGCGCGCGTTCAACAGCAGGTGGGTGAGCATGCCGAAGATCAGCCCCCAGAACGCGGCGGACAAACCGAACAGCGACATCCCCGAGGCCGTCGCCAGAAAGGTCACCAGCGCTGCTTCACGATCGTTGGGCACCGCCATCGCACCGGCCAATGCCCCGGCAATCGCCCCGAACAGCGCCAGCCCCGCAAGGGCTGCGATCAGCTCTTTGGGGAAGGCCGAAAACAGCGAGACCAGGGTCGCGCCGAAGATCCCCAGCACCAGGTAACACACGCCGCCAACGACCCCGGCGACATACCGCTTGCCTGGGTCCTCGTGGGATTCGCGGCCGGTGCAGATCGCCGCGGTGATCGCCGCCAGGTTCAGGCCATGGCAGCCAAAGGGCGCGAGCAACGCCGTGCCCAGCGCGCTACTGGCAATGATCGGGCTGGCGGGGGTCGAGTAACCGCTGGCCCGCAGCACCGCCATGCCGGGGACAAACTGCCCCGTCAGTGCCACCATCACCAGCGGCAAAGCGATGTTCAAGGTCGCGCTCAGGCTGAATTGCGGGCTGATCCAGACCGGCGTGGCCAGGCCGATCACCAGGGCGTCGACCCGCAGGTCTCCGGCGAGCAGGGCCATGGAGCAACCCACCAGCAGCACCATCAACACCGCGTAACGCGGCATCAGGCGTTTGCACATCAGGTAGGTGGCAAACATCGCCAGCACCAGCCACGGTTTGCCCTGCAACGACACGAACAGGCCCGTGCCGAAGCTGAACAGAATCCCCGCCAGCATGGCTGCGGCAATGGCAGCCGGCAGCTTGCTGATGATCCGGTCAAACGCGCCCGAGACCCCGATCAAAAAGATGATCAGGCTGCTGACCAGATACGCCCCCACCGCTTCCGGCATGCTGATCCCCGGTAACAGCGCCACCAGCAGCGCCGAGCCCGGCGCCGACCAGGCGATGATCACCGGCACGCGGTAGCGCAGACTCAAGCCGATCCCCAGCAGCGCACTGCCAATGAAAATCGCCCAGACCCAGGACGACAGCACCTCGCGCGACAGATGGGCGGCGTCGGCCGCCTGGAAAATGATCACCAGGGGGCCGGCATAGGAAATCACCGTGGCAATAAAACCGGCGACTGCCGCCGACAGCGAAAAGTCCCGCAATAGCCCTTTCATGCTTCAGGCACCCGATGGCGACAGCGCGCTGGTAGCGCTCGCTGCGCTACTGATGGCAAACACGGTCATGGCAATGGCGGCTACCGCACCCGGCAGGGCAAACGCCATGAAGTTGAGTTGCAACGGCAGGTTGATCCCCAGCAGGGCACCACCGAGCAATGGACCGACAATAGCACCGTTGCGACCGATACCCGAGGCCCAGCCCAGGCCGGTGGAGCGGATAGTCATGGAGTAGAACTGTGCGGCGCAGGCGTACAGCAGGATCTGCGAACCGATGGTGGTGGCGCCGGCAATGGCGATCAGCAGGTACAGCAAAGGCATCGGGCTGTTGAAACCGAGCAAGGTGATCGACACCGCCGCCATGGCGAAGAATACCGCCAACACCCGCGGCAGGTTCAGCTTGTCGCCCAGCACGCCACCGCCGACGGCGCCGAAGATCGCGCCGAAGTTCAGCACCAGCAGGAACGACAGGCTCGAGCCCAGGCTATAGCCCGCGTTGGCCATCAGCTTCGGCAGCCAGGAACTCAAGGCATAAACCATCAGCAGGCAGCAGAAAAATGCCAGCCACAGCATCAGCGTGCGCAGCGCCCGACCCTCGCGAAACAACTGCAGCACCGGGGTTCCCACGCCCTTCACGTCACTCATCTGCAGTTGATCGCTGCTGTGGCCAACGTACGTCGGCGCCACTCGCTCGAGGACCTGGCGCGCCTCTTCATTGCGTCCCTGGCGCAGCATGAAACCCACCGACTCGGGCAGGAAGTACATGATCAGCGGCAGCATCAACAGCGGCAGCACCGCGACGTAGAACACCGACTGCCAGCCAAAACTGGGGATCAACACAATACCCAGCCCGGCCGACAGCATGCCGCCGACCGAGTAGCCGCTGAACATGATCGCCACCAGGGTGCTGCGGATTTTTTTCGGCGCGTATTCGTTCATCAGCGCCACCACGTTGGGCATGACCCCACCGATGCCCAGCCCAGCGATGAACCGGCAGATCCCGAACTCGGTCGGGTTGCGGGCAAACCCGTTGAGCACGGTGAAACCGCTGAACAGGATCACGCACAGGGTAATGGTTTTCTTGCGGCCGATCCGGTCCGACAGCGGGCCGAAAAACAGCGCGCCGAACATCATCCCGAACAGCGCATAACTGCCCAGGGCGCCGGCCTGCAACGGACTGAGTCCCCACTCTTTCATCAGCATCGGCAGGACCACGCCGTAGATCACCAGGTCGTAGCCATCGAAGATGATGATCAGGGCACACCAGAACAGCACCATCCAGTGGAAGCGGTTGAAACGAGCGTTGTCGATCAGCTCATGTACGTCGATCTTGCGCATGGCATCTGTCTCTTGTTGTTGTTTTTTTAAGAGCATCGGTCACGTGGTAAGCGTGCGTATCACCGAGGGTAGAGAGGCCAAACCCGCGGCAATATCCGCTTTGCGCAGATCGTTATCCGTTTTGTGCAGCGGGTGGATTGCAGAACACCCCAGGGATCAAGGCCGGGAACTGTGACAGTCCGCCGGTCGGAAAAATGTCCCAAGGCCGGAATTAACCGTCTACACCTTCTACCTGACTGATGGATCAGTTTTCAGCGTGTCAGGGCAACGGCTGCAAGTGGAGCGTGAACGAGAGTGGAGCCAGGCCTCAAACCATCAGGACGATGCCATCACTCTTCCAGTAGGGATACGTCATGCGCCATCACCCAAGGCTTAGCACGCTCCTGTCGTGCACCTCGCTCTTGTTCCTCGCCAGTCCCGTCGTCCAGGCGGCTTGTACCCTGCTCCCCGGCCCCGGTGATACCAACTACACGTGCGCCAGTGGCACCAGCGGACCACTCACCGACACCCTGGGCAACAACGCCCTGATCTTCCCGGCCAACGGCTCCGGCGTGATCAATGGCAACGTCACGTTCGGGGCCGGAACGGATCGGGTGTTGATGGATTCCGGCACCATTGCCGGTTCGCTGGACCAGAGCGATGGCAGCGACTCCCTGGAAATCAATGCCGGACAGATCACTGGCGCGGTCTACCAGGGCAACGGCATCGATGAGTTCAACATGACCGGCGGGCAGATCCAGTCGCTGGCCCAGGGCGACGGTCGAGATCGTTTTCTGATGAGCGCGGGCACTATAGTCGGGGCCTTCGAGGATGGCGATGTGGCGACCATGACCGGGGGCACCATCGGCCGCGTCGACATGAAACTCGATAACAACATTTTTGATATGTCTGGAGGACGGATTCTCGGCAACCTGGTCACCGGGTTTGGCCTGGATACCATCACCGTGTCAGACGGCTCGATCGGCGGCAACATCAGCACCAGCGGCGGCGATGACATCATCAGCGTTTCCGGCGGGGTGATTGCCGGGCAGATCCGCGCCAGCGCTGGCAACGACCGTTTTACCTGGCGCAACGGCGGACAGATCAACTCCGCCATCCTCATGGGTGACGGCGACGACAGTGCTCTGCTGAGCAATCTCTCCGAGAGCACACTCGCCTCCACCCCCTCTATGGACGGTGGGCTGGGCACTGACCGCCTGAGCTTCGACAACAGCACCTCGGCAGGCGCTGCACGTTATGTCGGCTGGGAGTCAGTGAGCCTGGGCAACCACTCGCACTTTTCCCTGGCGGGGGATTTTTTCCTCGGTGACAGCGCCAGCGCCACGGGCGTATTGGCGATTGACGGCAGTAGCACCCTGGCCGTGACCCAAGGCGCTATCCGCCCCTACACCGCCGGCCAACTGACGACACTGAGCAACGCCGGAATCATCGACATGACCCGCGGCAGCAGCAGCGCCAGCGATGCACTGACGGTCCATGGCAACTACGTTGGCAACAACGGGCAACTGTTGTTGCAAACCGTGCTGGGCACCGACAATTCCGCCAGCGACAAGCTGGTGGTGTCCCAAGGCACCCTCAGTGGTAACACCCAACTGGGCATCTCCAACCTCGGTGGCCTGGGCGGTTTGACCCGCCAGAACGGGATCGAAGTGGTGCAGGCACGCAACGGTGCCATCAGCAGCAGCGATGCCTTTGCCTTGAAGGGCTCGCTGTCTGCCGGTGCCTATCAGTACTACCTGTTCAAGGGCGGGGTCACCGCCGGTTCCGAGAACAACTGGTACCTGCGTTCATCGGTGGTGGCAGTGCCGCCGCCGACCGTTCCACCGGTCGTTGTCCCTCCGGTGGTGCCACTGGCCCCGCCACCGATCGAGCAGCCTGTGCCGGTGGTTGACCCGGATGAGCCCGCCGTCGAACCGCCGACCGCGCAGCCGGTGGCGCCCATCGAACCGAACCCGGTGCCGGCGCCACAAACCCTGGCCCAGACCTCGCCGACACCGGCCATCAGCACGCCGCCGATCCCCACGGCCGTGGCCGGCGCCGAGCCGATTCCCCTGTATCGCCTGGAAGTCCCGGTGTATTCCGTGATCCTCCCTGCCGCCCAGTTGCTGACCCTGCAAGCCCTGGGCACCTTCCATGATCGCCAGGGCGAACAAAGCCTGCTGAGCGAAACCGGCGCCGTCCCCGCCGGCTGGGGCCGCATGTATGGCAGTCATCTGCAAAAAAGCTGGTCCGGCACCGTGGCCCCGAGTTTTGACGGCTCGCTCCAGGGCTTCCAGATTGGCCATGATCTGTATGCCTCGCAGACCAGCGCCGGACAGTTGCAACGCTTCGGTTTTTTTGTCGGCCACAGTCACCTGCAAGGCGACGTCGATGGGTTTGCCGAAGGCTTCCAGGATCGACGCTCGGGCCGGGTCAAGCTCGACGGCGATCAGGTCGGCGCCTACTGGACCTTGGTCGACCCCAGCGGCTGGTACCTCGATACCGTAGCGATGTGGTCGAGCCTGGACGGCGATAACCGCTCCGATCGCGGCGTCAAGATGGACACCGATGGCCATGCGCTGGCGCTGTCCGTGGAGGCTGGATATCCGATCGCCGTCGCGCAGGACTGGGTGCTGGAGCCCCAGGTGCAGGTGATCAACCAGCAGATTGACCTGGACTCGCAGAACGACGGCATCTCCAATGTGGCATTCGACTCCCAGGACTACTGGACCGGCCGCCTCGGGGCCCGTCTCAAGGGGAGGTTCGTGGCACAGGACATTCCGCTCGAACCCTATCTGCGGGCCAACCTGTGGAAAACTTTCGGCGGATACGACACCGTCACCTATGACGGCATCGACCGGATCAAGAGCGAGCATAAGTCTTCATCGGCAGACCTGGGCGTGGGCCTGGTGGCGAAGCTGTCTTCGAGTGTCAGCGTTTATATGGGCGCCGACTACAACACCCATCTGGACAGCAACGACCTGGACGGCGTCTCCGGCAATCTGGGCGTGCGCATGAGCTGGTAGCCGCCCCGGGCATAGTCCCGGCTGCGCCAGGCCATCCCGTCAGCCAGGCTGACGGGAAAGCAAAAGTTTGCGTCTGTCCGACAAACTGTGTTCTTTGTGGACACATTTGGACGCTAAGCTTGGCCTATGGATGATTCAGATTATTTACGCCTGCTGACCATTGCGGCCGAGCAGGCCAACGCGTTCCTCTCCAATGCCCGCAAATGGGAGCGTGAGCGTTGGGTGTGTCAACGCCTGTTGCAGGGCTTGAACATTCCTTACCGTGCCGACGAGTTCAGCCCCGCCGGCGAGCCGCCCGACGTGCTGTTTCGCGAGGCCAATTTCGAAGTGTTCTTCGTTCTCGACGAAGGTCGACGGCTCAATGACGAGTGGCGCGATGAACTGCAGCGCCGACGCAGCGCGTTCTCCCTGAGCCAGTTGGTGCGCCGCGAGGCCAAGCCCAAGCGGATTCCGGCCAACGAGTTCTTGCTCAGGCTGGCGCCGACCCTGCGCAAAAAAGCGCACAACTACAAAGAACGCGGCATGGACCTGGGTGAACTGGACATCATCGCGTTCGCCAGCCTCAAGCGTGAAGTGCTGGACCTCAACAGCCATTTCCCACCCCCCACCGAATACCTGCGCCAGGGCTGGCGTTCGCTCTCACTGGTAGGTCCGACTTTCGCCCGCGTGCTGTTCGCCCACCCCGACGCACCGGACTTCCTGCGCAGTAACCTGGGGCGCAGTATCGTCTTCGACGTCGGGATCAGCCTGTGAGCCCGTTGCAGGAGCTGATTGCCGCGGTACCCCAGTTGGCTGGGTGTGCGCGGCCATGGCGGGATTACCGCGCGGGTGATACAAAGTGGCATCATTCGCCTGGATGACAGGCTGTGTGTCGAGCCCGTGCCAGCGAGCGGCTATGCTCCGTTCAATACGGGCTGACGGCTGACTTGGCCGTGCGCTGTAGCTTCTACACCTTTAGCAACGTCTACCTGACGAGGCCTTGATATGACCAGCCGCCTGAACCCGGACGACCAACAGCATGTCGAAGAGTACCTGCACCTGTCCCAGCACCAAGTCGAGCGCCGGCCCTTTCGGCCGTGGATGCTCCTGGTGATCGTCCTGGCGGTGACCATTGGCCTGGGCCTGCTGAGCCGTTTTATCAGTTACCTGACGCTATGAGCTGCGTGGCGCTCGCTCGGGTAACTGCACCGATTTCTTTTAGCCTTGCGAGATATCCCTATGACTCATCGTATTGTCATCGTTGGCGGCGGCGCCGGCGGTCTGGAGTTGGCTACCCGTCTGGGTAAGACTCTGGGCAAGCGTGGCACGGCCAGTGTGATGCTGGTCGACGCGAACCTGACCCACATCTGGAAACCGCTGCTGCATGAAGTGGCGGCCGGTTCGCTGAACTCTTCCGAAGACGAACTCAACTATGTCGCCCAGGCCAAATGGAACCACTTCGAGTTCCAGCTGGGGCGCATGAGCGGGCTCGATCGCGCGCAGAAGAAAATCCAGCTGGCCGCCACCTACGACGAAGCCGGCCTGGAGCTGGTACCGGCTCGTGAAGTGGCCTACGACTCGCTGGTCATCTCGGTGGGCAGCACCACCAACGACTTCGGCACCCTGGGCGCGGCCCAGCACTGTCTGTTCCTCGACACCCGCAAACAGGCCGAACGTTTCCATCAGCAACTGCTCAACCATTACCTGCGTGCCCATGCCGGACAGACCGATAAGGTCGAGCAAATCAGCGTGGCCATCGTCGGTGCTGGCGCCACCGGTGTCGAGTTGGCCGCCGAGCTGCACAACGCGGCCCATGAGCTGGCAGCCTACGGCCTGGACCGGATCAAGCCGGAAAACATGCACATCACCCTGATCGAGGCTGGCCCCCGGGTACTGCCGGCCCTGCCGGAACGGATCGGCGGACCTGTGCATAAAACCCTGGAGAAACTCGGGGTCAATGTCATGACCAACGCGGCGGTCAGCGAAGTGACGGCGGACAGCCTGATCACCGCCGATGGCAATGTGATCAAGGCCAGCCTGAAAGTCTGGGCGGCCGGGATCCGCGCACCGGGTTTCCTCAAGGATATCGACGGCCTGGAAACCAACCGCATCAACCAGTTGCAGGTACTGCCGACGCTGCAGACCACCCGCGACGAAAACATTTTCGCCTTTGGTGATTGCGCCGCCTGCCCACAACCCGGGACTGATCGCAACGTGCCGCCGCGTGCCCAGGCTGCGCACCAGCAGGCTTCGCTATTGGCCAAATCGTTGAAACTGCGGATCGAAGGCAAACCACTGCCATCCTACAAGTACACCGATTACGGATCGTTGATCTCGCTGTCGCGGTTTTCGGCTGTGGGTAACTTGATGGGCAACCTGACTGGCAGCGTGATGCTGGAGGGCTGGCTGGCGCGGATGTTCTACGTGTCGCTGTACCGCATGCACCAGGTGGCGCTGTACGGGCCGTTTCGCACGGCGATGCTGATGCTGGGCAGCAAGATTGGACGCGGCACCGAGCCACGCCTGAAGCTGCACTGATGTAAAACCTGTGGGAGCGCCGCCCGACTCGCTCCCACATTGGTTTTGCAGTGCGTGAATTTTCAACAGGCAAAAAAAATCCCCGTATCTTTCGATACGAGGATTTTTAATATGGTCGGGGTAAGGGGATTCGAACTCCTGACATCCTGCTCCCAAAGCAGGCGCGCTACCGGACTGCGCTATACCCCGGTAAAAAAAAGGCGACCTTTACAAGTCGCCTTCTTCGATCAGCGCTTTTGGCCTCTGATCTTAAGATTCGATTCCAGCGTTAACTGGTTTCAAAAATGGTGGGTCGTGTGGGATTCGAACCTACGACCAATTGGTTAAAAGCCAACTG
>Ga0213827_1000531_pt1 | contig 28909 bp, 27 predicted proteins | sample MC6MC0898MG_FD_180669 | JGI IMG/M metagenome (GOLD analysis project Ga0213827, IMG submission 180669) | Enriched soil aggregate microbial communities from Iowa State University, Ames, United States - MC6-MC0898-MG | ecosystem: Environmental > Terrestrial > Soil > Unclassified | place: USA: Iowa...
GTCCGAGTTAAAGTCGGAGCCATGAGGGTAAGACTTCTTTCTCAAGCCGCTATTACCAAGGCGCAGTGTCGAAGAAGGGGCGAATAAGTGTCGAATGAAAGCCGAATGGGAGCCGAAGGGTCCTCGAATAACGCATATAACACGGACTCCGGATCAAAGTAATATTAATCCGTTCTATCGTTCTGGTTATTGCTTATTAACAATGTTTATCTTGAATTACAGTTAATTAACATCGTTACTAACATTTATAAGCCACTCAATAAGCGAATATAATTGTCTATATACAGTTGTTTGTCTTTTGACTTATATTGTTGGATGTAACGTGGGTGATCCAAAATAGTCATTTTGCCGAATAGCTTCTCTTCTTTGTTGATTTTTGCGAGGAAGGTTGCATTTTTCTTTCCCAGAACAAATACTTCCTCCGTTTCCAGCCCCATTGAAATATGCTGTTTTAGGGATTCAACCATAAAGGGTCTGACCATTTCGAAGAGCTGCTTATCGTCGTAATAGTTTGCATTAATCCAATTGTCAGGTTTTGTATGTCTAACAATGGCTAGCGGGAAAGGAGAGTTGATATAAAATTGCTTATAAAAGACTTCAGGGCCGCCATAAGCTTCAATCATATCATACATAAAGACCGAGGAGATTTCATGCGTATGGGCAGATTGCATTTCTATGCCGCATGCATTGTACAGTCGTTTGGTATCCGTAAAAGGAACGCCGGTGACACCTGCACCATGTCTACTGGGATTGATCCCGATGATAAATTTACGTTGGAGGTTATCATGATAGTATTTATCGTAAAATTGCTGCATGACGACGAGCGTTTCAGGGTTATCGAGGTAGGGGTTGATGACATTAAAATCGGGCGGAAGATCCCCGTGATAGTCGAGCTGTTTGTTGAACGTAATTACTTTTTCGGCAAATGTGACCATAATGGATGCTTTAGCAGAAAGATACGGATTCTGAAGAGAAATATAAACAGGAAAAAGGCGTCAATTGACGCCCTTTTTCTGTTTATTTTTTATCCCTGATTAGTGACCTTGCGTGCCATCTACACCATGAGAATGTCCGTGAGACAATTCTTCTTCAGTAGCAGGACGTACAGTTAAGATTTCGATGTCGAAATTCAACGTTTTACCAGCCATTGGGTGGTTTAAGTCTGCAATAACAATTTCTGGAGTTACTTCTGCAACTACAGCACGGAATTGGTTTCCTTGGTTATCTTGCAAAGGCAATACTTCACCTACTGGAGGTAAACCTGTTTCTTTGAACATATCTACTGGCAATTGCGCGAATGCTCTTTCGTCTTTTTCACCGTAAGCATCGTCTGGTGCCAATTCGAATGAAATTTTGTCACCCACATTTAAGTCAGCGATGTTTTCTTCAAATTTAGGCAACATCATACCTACACCATATAAGAAGTCTAAAGGTTGTTCTGCAGTTGTTTCTTCAACGAAAACTTTTTCACCGTTTTCTACTGTGTGAAGTCTGTACGTCAATGCTACGACGTCGTTTGCTTTTATAGCCATCTGATTTTGATTTTTGGGAGCCTAAGGCTACCGTTTATTAAATATAATTTATTAACGCTGTAATGGAATCTTGCGGAAGGCTGCAAGTCTTATTTTTGCAAAGATATGCTTTTGTTTCCTTTCCGATTCTGTTCTTTAACAATGGAAGACTTTCTTCCATGCCGCCGAGCACAATTTTGTTAGGGATATAATGTTGGTCCAGTTCCTTGCGAAAAGCTAGTGCTTCCTCGCCCGTCAACGCGATCTCATTGATCCCATATATCTCTTCTAGCAATAATATTGCCCAATTTGAATAGGCGGAACCATAAGTCTTGATTTGCGGAAATACATTAGCCAGCAATTGATCGGCTATCGCGGTATAATTTTCACTATCAAAAAGTAATCCTAAGCGTTTCAATTGACGAACCATTGTGGATGTAGAGGAGGGTATCACATTGTCCATAATCTCACTTTTTCGGGCGATCAGTTTTTCAGCTTCAGCCGAGGTATAGTAAAATGTTTTTTGCTCCACATCATAAAATAATGCAATAGCCCTGTCTGCCAGTTGTTGGGTAATGGTCAACCATTTTTGGTCAAATGTAGCTTCATACAGTGCTATAAAGGCCTCTATGGTAAAAGCATAGTCATCTAGAAACCCTGCTATTGCACGATTTTCATCCTGTGGTTGATGCAATAAATAATTGTCGTCCCGAATTAGCTCTGCACAAATAAACTCGGCATTATTTAGCGCGAGATCCAAAAAATGCTTCGTGCCAAGACTGCGGTAGGCATCTATTAGCCCTTTCAATAAGAGGGCATTCCAGGTTGTCAATTGTTTATGATCGAGTCCCGGTCGAACACGTTGTTCGCGATAATCAAATAGTTTCCGCTTGGAAGTTTTTAAAAAATCTGCCCATTCGTCAGCTGACATATTGACCTTCGTGGCAAGTTGGTCTGCATTAATGGCGCAAATGGGGACATTCGTATGTTCTTCCTCCCAGTTGCCTTCTTCGGTAATATTAAAATATTGACTAAATAGCTCGGCGTCTTTGCCCAGCACTTCATCGAATTCGGCTTTTGAAAAAGAGTAGTATTTTCCTTCAATACCTTCGCTATCCGCATCAAGTGCGCTGTAGAAACCATGATTGGGGGCAAGCATTTCCCGTTCAGCCCAAGAAATCGTTTCTTCGATTATTCTTTTATAAAATGGATCTTTATTCTGTTGATAAGCTTCGGCATAAAGGGAAAGTAATTGGCCATTATCGTACAACATTTTTTCAAAATGAGGGATATGCCAGTAGTGGTCTACTGAATAGCGGGCAAAACCACCACCAATCTGATCATAGATTCCACCGGAGCCAATTTTTTTCAGGGTAAAATGCACATGATCCAATGTCGCTTGATCGCCAGTGAGTACAGCATATTTTAAAAAGAAAGACCAGTTGTTGGGGAGCGGAAATTTAGGAGCTCTTGTATAACCGCCTTCTTTCTTATCGAAGGTTTCGCTCCATGGACTGATAATTTCTTCGAGATCCTTGTGTGTGTATTGTTCGGGAATGGGGTGGATGGGAAGTTTCTCAGCCCGTTGGATGCCACTGGTTAATTTATTTGCATAATCCAAAGCGACTTCTGGTTTCTCTTCCCACATTTGAGCAATTTGCAACAGGATATTCTGCCAGTCGTGCGGTTTGAAATAGGTACCTCCATAAATTGGACGGCCATCAGGTAAACAGATACAGTTCAAAGGCCATCCACCAGCGTTGGTCATCAGCTGAACAGCGAGCATATAGACTTGATCAATATCTGGGCGTTCTTCCCGGTCGATTTTTATGGAGACGAAAAATTTGTTCATGGTTTGGGCGATAGCCGTGTTTTCAAAGCTTTCCCGTTCCATTACATGACACCAATGGCAGGCCGAATAACCTATGCTAACAATGATAAGTTTATTTTCGTCTTTTGCCTTTTTTAAGGCTTCGGCTCCCCATGGCATCCAATCCACAGGATTGTGTGCATGCTGCTTAAGATATGGGGAGTTTTCAAACTGCAATTGATTCGCCATAAGACGAAGGTAGTGAAAAAGGGAGGGGTTTTACTCTTCCTCCCGTAAATTTGGCTCCAATATTTTGTATTAATCATTAAATCTAAACCGACTTATCAATCTTAAATAGCCATTTTTTAGACGGAACTTATTATTGTTCTGATCATATGTATTTAATTCAAATTCAGCCTCAAGGAGGTACAGCCCACCTTCTAATTTCTCATATTTTAAAACATTGAACTGGGCGTCGTCTTGAATGTGATTGTCTAGCGGTGAAGGTTTTGCTATAGACCCCATCGGAATAAATGAGGATAGAGATTTTTCTGGAATAGAGGTTTTTAAAAACACACCAGATGCTTTGTTTTCACGACCATAGTCGGTCATGAATTTTTGAAGTCCTAGTTGTAATTTAAATTCATTTTTGGGTTCCCAAGCACGTGTGGTTTCCCGAAGTTCCAAAACACTGTATTTATTTAAGAATCCAATGTTGACAACTGTGTTTCCTGAAAACCCAAAATTATATTCGACTAATAGAGAGTCTCTCTCGCCGTACCACCAATGGCCATCTGTTTCATAAGCGTGGTTTCTATTAGGGATTTTTGTTGTAAAGGGTTTGATGTTTATCTGTCTATTTCTTGCTCCAAAAGAAAAACGATCATTTGCTGCATATTTTACACCATCGATAGTAAAAGATATACTGTCATTTAAGGTCATGTCCTGTCTTGTTTTATCCTCAGGAACGATTTGTGCTTGATCTTTTTGACAAGAAATAAATAGAAGACCAATTGCGGTCATTAGAAAAAATGATTTCATTAGTGTTAAATTGAATATGAGTTACTGATTATTACGGCGAAGTCAAATATAAAAGTTAAAATATTTTTTAGAGAGTGAATTTGTATCTTTTGTTTAATTCAGAATGTATTATCAGGCAGCTTTGACTCGTCACTGAAAGAAGGGGACGAAAAAGTCTCCATTATGGAGACTTAAGCATATTTTTTAATATTTAGGTTCTGCGATAATGAAGTAAGTTTCAATAGCATCTTTTGGAACACCTACTAAGGCAATTGAAGTATTTCCTCTTTCCCAAATCGCTACTGGAGCATAATTCAACTTGTTTTTGAAAAGCTTATTATACTTCTCATCAAGGTCCATTTGTTTATTTTCTACAGAAGTAAGTGTGGGGGTGCCAAAAGTCGCTTGTGCCACTTCCATTAAATATTCTTTTTCTTTTTTCGGAGTTTGCATTGGAAATTGATCTCCATAATAAAGTCTTACATAACTAAATGGATATTGTCCTTTTACATAAGTTTGATCAATACGATATCCTTTTTTGTAGGAATAGGACTGTCCTACAATGTTACTGGCGGGTGGATTTTCCCAATTTACATTAAAAAAATCTTTGCCTGGAACGGCTCTGATAGTTAGACTCGATTGTTTTACTACTTTATCGTCTTTGTAGAGCAACAAATCGAATTTGTAGTCGCCCGGCTTGTTGAATGTGACGCCTGTCATAGAACGAAAAGGATTAACTCCCGAACTGTAATGCAAAACGTCATCTATATGCCAAACAATTGAATCAACAACTTCTTTATCCCATAAAAAAAATGTGAAATGATCTTTATGTTCTTCTTTATCGTATATACGGATTTGACCTTGCTCAAATACATTAATCACACGGTTGTCGGTCCAAACATCAATATTTTTGGTTAATCTAGTTGTAAGAGATTCTTCTTCTTTTTCTTCTGGTGTTTCCGGATAATTGTCTTTAGCGCAGGAAAATAAAATATATACAATACAACTTGCAAAGAAATATTTTTTTAACATAAATTATATTTTCTGTAAAAATAAAAAATATAATTGAAACTTACTTGTTGTGTGGCGTTTTGTTTTTTTTTACGTTAAACTATTGATTGGACTTCATTCATTGTAAATTAGATAGATTGGATGAAATCTCCAGGGAATTTGATTACTTTTACATGCGATTATTATTAGCTTTACCGAAGTCCTATGTCAAACGACGTTGACCTGCTCAAAAAGATAGTTCATAAAGACAGAGATGCTTTTGAAACTATTTATAAAGCCTATTTTCGTAAATTGTATACATTGTCTTTTCGGTACGTGAGAGATGAAGCGATTGCCGAAGAGCTGACAAACGATGTGTTTATGATGTTATGGGAAAATGCAGGTAAGCTGGCGATTAATCAATCACTCGGAGCTTATCTATCACGTAGTGTCATCAATCTTTCACTTACTCACCTCAAAAAGAATCAGCGTCTGTTGGATCGCAATAATGATTATATCAAGGATCTGGATCTGACGGACGATGAAGATCAAGCTGATCTCGCTGCATTATATGAATCTAAACTGCTGATGATCGAAAGTATACTGGAGAGTCTACCTCCTCAGTGTCGTAAAATCGTTTTGATGAGCAAATACGATAAAATGAAGCAGCAGGAAATTGCAGATCAATTGGGGATTTCCATTAAAACCGTTAAAAATCATTTGACTATCGCCTATGATAAAATTCGGGTCGCATTGGCTAAACAAAGGACATATCTGTTGCTCCTAATTGGCTTTTTATTTTTTTCATTAGGACTTTTTGTTCAGTTTATTATCTTATAGATATGGAAGAAAACAATACTTCAAGATTTATTCCTTATGGCTTGATCCAGAAAGAATTGGATGGGGTTATTTCCGCAGAGGAAAGGCTGTTGCTTGAACGTTGGCTTTCTGAGGATCTGGAGAATCGTAAGCTATACGATGAAGTCAGCATGATATCCAGTGACCTTATTGTATTGGAGCAGTATAAAAAAGTGGATGCCAATAGTCAATGGGAGAGATTTAAACAACAGTTGGATGAAAAGACCATAGATAAAGAAGAACTGAAACCTGCTCCTATAAAAATGATCTGGAAACCCTGGATGAAACTCGTTGCAGTAGCTGTGTTACTATTGATTGGGTTTGCTAGCTACCTGAACTTCGACCGTTGGATGGGCTATGAGGTCAGATTATATGGGGCAGCTGCAGAGGAGCGTATCATATTGCCCGATAGTTCTGTCATGATACTATATGCTGGTGCTGAAGCTGTATTCAATAAGCGTACGTTCGACCAGCAACGTTGTGTTGAACTAAAAAAAGGAAAAGCATTTTTTGATGTGAAGCATGAGCCTAAATCTCCCTTTGTGGTCGACTTGGCCAATAATTATGTACGCGATATAGGGACTGCCTTTGAAATCAATTTACTCGCCGAAGATGTTGAAGTCCTGGTGAAAGAGGGTGTTGTGGCCTTGAGTGGCGGAAAAGGGCCTGGAGCAAAAGAACTGATTCTGCAACAGAACGAAAAGGGATTTTTTAAACGTGAGACAGCAGCCCTGTCAAAGATTGACTTTGGTCCTCTGGACAATGATCATAAAGTAGCGCAGAAACTCAGCTATTCCAATGAACGCTTAGATAATATCTGTTTGGACCTTGAAAAGCGTTTTCAATCGCATATCGTTGTGGTTGGTGAGGATCTGAAAGCACGGAAGCTGAGCATGTATTTCGATGGGCAGTCGCTCAATGAAATTGTGCAGATTCTTTCCAAGACTTTAAATGTGAAATGGAAAGCGAGTAAAAAAGGATATAGTATCTACGAATAGTGGTTGGGGATTATTGATATGAAGGGTATTGTTCTGTATCGTTTTCTCCTGTTTTTCGTACTGGTTATTTTTACTGCTTCGAAATCGCTGGGTCAAAACAATCTAGCTGATATCGAGGTCTCCATTGACACCAAAAATAAAGAGATTATTCAGATTTTGACAGAAATTCATAAGAACTATGGTCTGTCAATGTCTTACGATGAGCAGATTTTTAATAAAAATATAATCTATGGCAGAAATTTCAATAAGTCCAATCTAGAAGATATTATACATTATTTGCTGAAGGATTCGAAAATAGGTTTTACGATGATCAATCGGGCATTGATTTTCTATAGGGAGGATAAAGATTTTACCATCAAAGGACGCGTTATTGATAGTTTGAGTGGAGAGAGTTTGATTGGTGCGACGTTAATGATCCCTGAGAAGAATAAAAGTAGCTTGAGCAATAAATATGGATTTTATTCGCTTACGCTCCCGCAGGGAGATTACAGTTGTTTTGTCAGCTACTTGGGCTATAAAACCCGAGCAATTCGACTGAGTTCCCAATTGGAGGATGGCTACGTAATTATAAAGCTTGCACCTGCTGATTTGAGCCTAAATGAAGTTGTGGTGGATATAGATTCTTCATTGATGGTCCAATATACAGGTCATTTTACTGATAAAATCAACTGGCCCCGAGCGCGCAGAAATGCATTTTATAAAGGTGAAGCCGATATTATGAAGGTTTTACAAATGCAAAACGGTATCAACGGATTGACGGAAGGAGGAAGTAATTTATTTGTTCGCGGGAGTGGCAAGGATCAGAACTTGATTCTTCTTGATGAGGCGGTGGTCTATAATCCTTCACATTTATTTGGTTTAACCTCTGTTTTTAATTCAGATATCTTAAAAAATACGCAAGTGTATAAAGATGCACTTCCTGCAAATTTAGGTGGACGTCTTTCCTCTATTATGGATATGAGCACGAGGGATGGTGATGCTAATAATTTCCATGTTTTTGGCGGAGCCAGTTTGCTTGTTACACGACTGGGAGCAGAGGGACCGTTTATTAAAAAAGGTAAAGGTGCCTTTATTGCTACTGCACGGACCAGCCTATCCAATGTATTGAACACGGATTACCGCCTGTTTAACGTAAAAGGTAACTATAGTGACTATAATATCAAATTGAACTATACACTTGACAATAGAAATCGTATCTATTTATCTGGGTATTATGGCCAGGACAAAGTTACCTCACCGAATAAAAATACAAATCGCTGGGGCAATTGGACTTCAACCTTACGTTGGAACCATGTGCATAGTTCGCGATTGTTTCTGAACCTCTCCGCGATATTCAGCGATTACCATAATAAGTTGGATATCAGTAAGCCGGAATCTCCGGATAATCAAATCTGGCTGACTCGAATACGTGATTTCAGTTTGAAATCGGATTTCACCTATTTTATGGGTTTAGATCGGACCTTGGATTTTGGACTTCAGGGGACACTGCATCGTTTTAAACCAGGGGAGATATCTCCTATAAATGGCAATAACGAAGATAATATCTTTAGGGCGCAGGCCTATGATTATGCGGGTTATATTTCTTTCAACTGGAAAGTAGATTCTGCGTTTCGCGTTATCATCGGAACTAGGGTAAATGCTTTCTTTAATACGTCTTTTGGACGTTATTATCTACTCGGTATTGGTCAGTCCAAACCATTGGCAAATGATGCCGAAAAAAAGAAAACGTATTATGGCCTGGAGCCCCGTCTCTCGCTACAATATAAATTGGGAGCAGATTATGCATTACGGTTGGGCTATAGTCGGAGCTATCAATACTTGCAACTCTTGCAAAATGATGAGCTCGCATTTTCCTCTTTGGAAGCATGGGTACCCGCGGGGCCAAATATAAAACCCCAGTATGCAGATGTACTTTCTTTTCGGGTCAATAGATTAATGTATAAAGGCAATATTGGGCTAGAGGGCTATTGGAAGAAAATGGGAAATCAGGTCGAGTTGATTGACCATGCGCAGCTCATTCTCAATCCTTTTATCGAAACGCAATTGCGACAAGGAAATGGTCGGGCTTATGGATTGGAATTATCAATCAATCAGCGCTTTGGAGATCTGTCAGCTAGTTTTCTCTATAGTTGGTCCAGGTCTTTCCGCAAGATAAATGGAATCAACAAAGGGAGGGAGTATATGGCTAACTTTGATATCCCTCACGTGCTTAAGAGTAATTTGTCTTATGACTTGGGACGCAGTGTTCATTTTAGTGTTTTCTATACAATTCATACCGGTAGACCTTTGACTTATCCAATTGGATTTATGGAATATGAAGGAATTTATGTACCGGTTTATTCTAGGCGTAATTCTCAGCGCATGCCCACATTTAGTCGATTGGATCTGAATTGCTCAGTAGATCTGGAAACTAGAAAACAACGGCAACGGGGCACACGGCATACATTGAATTTTGGCTTATACAATGTTTTTGATCAGCGGAATCCGCTTTATTATAGTTTCTCGGAAGATGGCAATGGGAACTTGGCTATCAAAAAAAACTCGTTCTCTGGACGGGTACCATCAATCAGTTACGCAATGAGATTTTAATATGAGATTGTTTTTGATTTTTATAGGTTGTTGCCTGCTACTTTCTTGCGAGAAGTCACTTGTGGATACAGGACAGTCCTATGATATGATAGTTGAAGGTGGGATTAATACGATGTATAAAGAGCAGTATATCCAATTGAAAAAATTAGATGGATTGCATTCAAATGGGATGACTGTCGGGGTTACAGGTGCTACTGTCCAGATCGCTAACGGACCAAATACAATCGAATTCGAAGAATTGGGAGAAGGTCTCTATATGGGTAAGCTATTTAATCTGAAGGATACTGTCGGAAATATCTTTCAGTTACGGATAACATTGAACGGTAAGGTGTATGAAGCAGAGGACCAATTAGTGCCGACTGTACCCATTGAAAAAGCTTTTTTACCCGTTGAAAAGAGTAGCTTAAATAACAATTGGGAAGTGAAGGTCAGTAAACATCTATTTGGTATGAAAACCTCCAATAAATGGTTGATTGTGCCCCAGAAAGATTTTTCAAATGAAGATATCTCTACCTTCCGGTTGCCTTTTAATTATAGTTACCGCTTGGGTGCTCCCAATGTACTCAATACATTGCTTGGACGTACCTATAATTACGAGATGTCAAAAAAGGATAGTCTGATGGTGTTTAAGCTTTCTGTCTCACCACGCTATGCTCGATTCCTTTACAACCTCTTTCAAGAGACGGAATGGAAGGGCCTATTGTCTGCGGTTCCTGCAAATGTGGAAGGAAATGTTTCGGGTAATACGCTTGGTTTTTTCTATGTTATGGATGGAGTTTATAGGACGATCCCGATGAAAGATATTAGAAACAGCAGGTAGTAGGAACTATTATCTTTTACCTTATGGATAATACATTCACAGCGGAAGACCACTTCTGCTGAAATCACTTTGGTCTTTTCCATTCTTTAATTATCTGAATAGCTGCAATGCCCAGTTTGGAGCTATTAATACAACGATTACGGCCGATAAAAAAAAAATAAAAATTTCTAAAAAAGCATTGGGACTATTTCCACAAAAGGATGTCATTATTGAAACGTCTTATCAACTTCGCTGAACATAGTGAAGAGATAAGACGATTATCCTTTCGAGCTTATTTGTTCTTTGAATTGAATTTTAATCTACGATCTGTACCAGATCGGCACAATTGCCACTGAGCATTTGAAAGGTAAAACCGGTATCGAGTTTAATCTCTGCAAATGATGAAGTACGGAGGTAGGCCGACTTCCGTGTCAGGTATTCAACCATGTCAGTTAATGTGGGGTTGTGCCCAAAAAGTAAGACATGATCGATGTGGTCTGGAATGGTATTTATGACTGAAAGTAAGTGCTTGTAGGTGCATTCGTAAATGGATTCTTCAATTTGAATATCAAATGACGGAGATCCCATTACGTCCAAAAAGACTCGGGCGGTTTGTAAGGCTCTATTGGCAGGAGAACTGATAACGATACTATTTTCATTGAGTGTCAGTTTGGCTGCAAGCTTTTCTGCCACCTGTTTTGCATGTTGTATGCCTTCAGAAGTCAATGCGCGATCAAAGTCGTTTATCCCGGGAATGGTTTCGGCTTTGGCATGTCGGATGATATAAAGTTTTTTACTGTTGTCCATGATTAAAATTTTTGATTCCTATAATATTAAACGCAATGTAGGGGTATTTCATTATAAAAATAATGAAGATTACTCCTTATAGTAACAAAATTGTCTACCATGAGTTCTGTGATTATAAAAAATAGTATGCTAAATGATAAAAAAGTTCTTTTTTAAAACCAAAAAAAATAAAGAAAAGTCCAGGCTAGAATATGGCTGGTTTGGAAATTATACGCATTGGGAAGATGTCGAGCGATTGACAGATGGTTATGATAAGAACTTGATTTTGGACAAAACCCGTCAATCGATGCTTGAAATTCGTGATGGACATGCAGTTTATGAAAGAGACTCTGTGCTTTTCGAGAAAAAAGAATACCCTTTTGCGATAATTTCAAGTCTACTTTATATTGCTCTGCAGAATAACTTGAAATTGAAAGTAATAGATTTTGGAGGTTCTTTAGGTACAACCTATTATCAGGTGCGTGAATTTCTGACACCCTTAAGGTCGCTAGAATGGCACATTGTGGAACAAGAGCCCTATGTCGCTATCGGGAAGGAAGAATTTGAGAATGATCAATTAAAATTTTATGGGAACATTGAAGACAGTCTATCAGATGGGATACCGCATGTGATTCTTTTATCAAGCGTTGTTCAATACTTGAAGAATCCACATGAGTTTCTGTCTTACTTGGCGGAACTGTCTGTTGAGTACATTCTTTTTGACCGAACAGCATTTGTTTTGGAGGGGCCAGACAGACTTACACTACAACGTGTTTCGCCTTTTATATATGATGCATCATACCCAGCCTGGTTTTTTAATGAAGACGGTTTTTTGAGACATTTTAACAGCTATAAAATTCATACCGAATTTACGTCCTATGTAATCGGTGAGCAGGATATGCTGATTGATGGAAAAGTAGCCGGATATGATAGAGGATTTTTTTTAAAAAAATAACACGATGAATAACTTTTGCACTTTATTTAATTCCAAATATTTAACGAGAGGCCTGGCAATGTATAGGTCGCTTGAAAGGCAAACTAGAGATTTTCACCTCTATATATTTGCATTTGATGATAACTGTTTTTCAGTTTTAAAAAGCCTTAATTTAACGAAGGCAACGGTTATACCTCTTGTTCAATTTGAGGATGAGGAATTGTTGGCCGTCAAACCAAGCCGCAAAGAAAATGAGTATTGTTGGACCTGTACACCTTCCATTGTACGATATGCAATTAAAACTTATGGACTGAAAGCTTGTACTTATCTCGATGCAGATTTGTTGTTTTTTGGGAATCCGCAGGTTCTATTTGAGGAAATGGGGGATAAATCAGTTTTAATTACTCCACATCATTATACGGAAAAGTATGATCAGTCCGCTACTAGTGGTATTTATTGCGTACAATTTGTCTGCTTTAAAAACACTGTTGAAGGCATGGCAGTACTCGAGTGGTGGCGGAATGCCTGCCTGGAATGGTGTTATTGCCGTATGGAAGAAGGTAAGTTTGGGGATCAGAAATATCTTGATGACTGGACAACACGGTTTGACTGTGTACATGCATTGGAACATCGTGGTGGCGGGGTCGCTCCCTGGAATATGCAACAATATAACTTTGGGTATAGAGATGGTGCCGTTTGGGGACAAAAGTTAGTTTGCCGGTTTGCCTTTCCAGTTATTTTTTATCACTATCATGCCTTTAGAATTGCTGAAGCCAACAGTTTTATCCCATTGCCAGATGGGCTTTATGATTTGAACGATAATGCCCTCACTTTTATGTATAGACCTTATATGAAGGCATTGGTTGAAGCGAGTAATGAGTTAAAGAAGAAAGGTATAACAACCTTGGCTCATGAAAATATAATCATTCCTAGAATTCGAAAATCCATTCGCAGGATGGTCAAACTATATTTTACAGGGAAATTTAGAGAATTCTATCACATCAATTATTTTAAGAGAAGATGGCTTACCAAATTGACTTAAAAACATTTACTGATGACAGAGGACATCTGACTGTCATCGAAAAGGTGATTCCTTTTGATGTAAAGCGAATATTTTACATCTATGGTGTAGACGGGTCTACCCGTGGAGGACATCGACATCACCAAACGATACAGGCCGCGATTTGCTTGAAAGGAAGTTGTGCTATTTATAATCAGGATGGTACTACAGAACGAGTTTTCGAATTGCATTCGCCGGATCAATGCTTGATTTTAGAACCTAAAGACTGGCATCAGATGTTTGATTTTTCAGAAGATGCGATCCTCATGGTACTCGCTTCTGAATACTTTGATTCAACAGATTATATTTACGAACCCTATTTTATAGATGATCGCTTACGAGAGCTTGCAGCAAGTCAATAAAGAATTTATGGATGAATATACCGAGGTTTTCCAAGAGGTATTATATGGAGGCTGGTATATTTTGGGAAAAGAGGTTGGGCAGTTTGAGCAATCATTTGCAAGCTATTGTGGTGTTGAACATTGTACTGGGGTAGCCTCAGGTTTAGATGCACTGGTGCTGTCATTACGTTATTTTGGCTTTAATCCGGGAGATGAAGTTGTTGTCCCTGCTAACACCTATATTGCTTCTATACTCTCTATTATGCAAGTCGGTCTGAAGCCCGTGCTTGTAGAACCTGATATTAACACGTACAATATTGATCCGGGGAAAATCGAATCTGTCATTACCGAAAGAACAAGGGCTATATTGGTTGTCCATCTGTATGGTAAAATGTGTGCGATGGATCCAATTCTCCAGCTGGCAGATCAATATGGTCTGAAGGTTATTGAAGATTGTGCACAAGCTCATGGAGCTAAATATAAAGGACGAAAGGCGGGCTCATTTGGTGATTTTGGAGCATTTAGTTTTTACCCAACAAAGAATTTGGGCGCTTTGGGAGATGCTGGAGCTATAACTTGTAAGGATCAAGAATTGGATAAATCTATTCGTACACTACGTAATTATGGCTCTTCGGCTAAGTATGTCTTTGATGAAGTTGGCTACAACTCTAGATTGGATGAACTACAGGCGGCTTTTTTATCTGTAAAATTGAAACATTTGGATCAGATTACAGAACATAAACGGAAGCTAGCAGCAATTTATCACAGTGAACTAAAAGCTGATTTTATACTGCCAACTGTTCAAACTGATTTTGAAGATGTTTATCATATTTTTGCTATACGCCATTTAGAACGGGATAGGCTAAAAAAGTATCTGTTTGATAACGGGATTGGAACCGAAATTCATTATCCAATAGCTCCACATCAACAGAAAGCAATGGCTGGGGTGTTATCAGAACAGGGGTATCCTATTTCGGAAGAAATTCACCGGACAATATTGAGTCTTCCTATTTCTTATGGACATACAGAAGCGGATATTAATAGGGTGGTTGAGGTAATGAATACGTTTTCCTAAAGCTTTTTATGATTAATTTATTCAGAGATCTTATCAATGGAATTTTTTCAAAGAAAAAAAATAAAGCAATAAGTCTTTTGTTGGCTTTAATCTGTTTAGGATTAATATCTTGCCATATTTCGAATGTCGCATAATGTAAACCTAAGACCTCTAAAAAATAGAGTTCTTTTGTATTTGGTAGAGTGCCCAAAATCATGCTCCCATCTCTAGAGGTGTATAAGAGCTCTTTAGGGATATTTCTTAACCTAAACCGTTCAGGTGATTTGGTGTTTAGGAAATTGCCATAAGTTTCGTATTCGGAGAATCCAGAAAGCGAAAGATCTTTTTTTGTGATATTTTCAAGGATAAAGTATGGCCAGGGCTTGTCGCTGGCATTTTTACTTAATTCTTCCAGCAACATGTTCATATAGGCTGTTTCCACCATGAAATGCTCGGATATAAAAGAATAATTGACCGTTTTCGTTATACCAAGTATGTTTTGTAAAGTCTCAAAATAAGGACTGTGGTTTTCTTCACTCCTGTGAATTAAAACTCTGTTTTCCTGGTCAAAGAAATGGATCGGTTTTAAAGGAACGGTGTCGGCATCCCATATCAGATAGTAGTCACTTTGAATAATTTTGGAGATTTCTAGTTTTAAGAACTGCTGAAAGTACCAACCGGCTCTATCTTCATTATTTATTTTTTGTTTTAGGAAGCTAGCTACAGATTGAAAATTGAATTGGTCAAATAATTCATTCTCGTCAATAAAAATTAAGTCTATCGTTTGACTGAGTGTCTGAAAATTTCCAAAATGAGCCTGATTTGTTATCACATAAATAGCCTGGGCCTGAAAAAAATGTTTAACTTGATTGATTACTACCTTCGCAATTTCGATGTGTTGTGGACCGACACAGATGACCACGTCGTAATTTTTTCTTTTGGAATCAAATATCATCAATGCGAATATATGGCTTATATTTCTCAAAAAGTAATAAATAAAGAAAAACTGCTCTTGATTTTATATAAAATATTAGATTATTTAAAAATATGGACCTTTTCTTTTAATGGAGCATTTTTAAGCAGTGATTTGTTTGTTGTGAAAGTTTTATTAATATTTCATTAAAATTGCGTATAAGCGCAATTATTTTTTCTTATTGTAATATATGTAAAGTGATTTTTAATTAAAATTGAATGTTTGTTGTTTGATATTTTTAAAAGAAATCAGACTAGTATATGTTTTTTTTTTTGTATATTTTTGCAAAAATTAAAATATTTTATATGAAAGTAATTAACCTATTTAGTTTTCTTATTGTAACAGTCTTTTTTGTGGGATGTAAAAAAGAGACAATAGAATCAGATTTTAATCTTAGTGAGAAAAAGCAAAGTAAATCACAAGTTTTACAGCCATTTGCAGCAGGCGATGGCCAATGGGATTTGCTTGGTTATGGTTACAATATATTGGGTGATTATGCCCATTCTAATTCGGCAACATTTCCAATTATTGATGTTGTACGTATGAAAAGTGAAAATACCACTTATGTTGACCATTCTGGAGCAGAAACAGCAACGTCTTTTTTTGAAGCAGGTCAGGATGCATTAGAATTTTCAAGGAAAATCACGGGCAAAGTAGTCGTGAGTGGTGGGGTCAACTTTCTATTTAAGGGAAATATTGATCTTCATTTTAATTCAATAGATAAGTGGTCCTCTAAATACATCTATGGTTCGTACAGTGCAATCGCTATAAAAAGACGTGTTAAAATAATAAATGACATAGCTCTTATGAGAAATTATCTTCATCAGGGTTTTTTGCAACATCTAAACACATTGAGTCCAGCAGGATTGGTGAGTTTATATGGCACCCATGTGCTAACCGATATTAAATTGGGTGGACGTATGGATATTATCTATAGAGCAGAAACTTATAATTCAGATAGAACAGAGGCTGCAAAAGTGGGTACTAAGTTTAGTTTCTTGAAGATATTTGGGACTGAAACTGAGGGTAGTTATGATATTAATGAAGCAAAAACTAATTTTAATGAAAGTGCCTATGTCAGAACTGTAGGCGGTAGTTCCGCAGGAGCGTTGTCAACTAATTTGACATATAGCTCTAACTTAAACCCCGGATTTACATTTAATACTTCCGCATGGGCCTCGGGTTTAACCGACGAGAATGCGGAGTTAATGGATATAGTTCCAAACGGGATTATTCCTCTTTATGACCTCGTTTCTGATCCGACTAAACGTCAGCAACTAAAGGTTTATATTGACAATTATCTGGCACAGAATAAAGTTGTTATTTCTTATGACAGATTGCCTGTATATCAGTATTATAGTTCATCAGCGACTGGATATCTATTTTTTACGGATGTGAAAAGGGGAAGTGCATACTGGTCTCTGGAGGGAGAACAATTCAAAGTTCCTTCGGCAGGTACACCATTGGCTACTCCAATACATGAATATTGGAATGAAGCTGAGCAAGATTGGATTTGGTCTTCAGAGGATATCTCAGAGATTAATGTTTCTTATATGCCGAATAAAATTTACAAAAACCAAGGATTGAGGTTTTATGGATTTAAGACCCAACAACCTGGTACAGTTCCAGTTTATTTGCATTGCAGATCCTCTAATATCCATTTTCTTTCAACAACTAAACAATTTACTACGCCTATAAAATCTACAAAAATAGCTTTTTATGCATATCCAAAGGGATAGTAAGTTCAAATTGCATATGTTTGTCTATTTGACAAAATAGGGTGTTAGTCTAATGCTAATCCATATATTCTGGCTAAAGTTGCAATGTACATGTATCTCAATTACATTGCAACTTTAGCCAGAGTGATTTTATATCTAAAATTTTATAAATGATTTTAGAATTAGCCCTGTAGTATCTATCGTGTCATCATTAATCCATCTTTTTGGAGATATGATGATTTTCTCCGGATTTTCGTTTAACCATGCCCCCCACCAGCTGAAACTACTATTGGCAATAATATGATGCTTGCACTGTGACATCAATTGTAGGTCTCTGAAACTATTGGCACTGATGTTATGCTCAACAAAAATGGCATTCAGATTTTTAAACTGAGACCTGCACCAAGGAATATCATTAGAGAATATGACAAATACCGGCGACTCTTGCGTTTCAAGTATATATTGTATACTCTTTTGATAATATTCTTCATTACAGATATCTTTGAAAAGTGTTTCGTTTAGGTAATCCCCTCGTCGAACATGTAACGATATCGAGTTTTCTTGTTGAATAATCTGCTGTATCCGGATGTTTTCACTTTCCACAAATGTAGGGAATATAAGATTTTGACGGAGGACCTGCTCTACTTGTGTGAGATAGTCAATATGCTGCCAATAACCCCAATAATAGTGACTTTTGCTGTCCTCAAAAATTTGCTCTGAGTAGGCAAATTGCGGTGATTCTTCAAGATAAGCATTTTTAGTATTGTATATCCTTCTTAGCTTACGCCAGAGCCAACTTCCATTATTTCGCGTATAAATATTTCGTTCAAATGAACTTATCTCTGGGAGTTTAATGTTAAAAATGGTTTCTAGTTCGAAACCATTATGCAGTTTATAATCTTCGAAATCAATTAAATCAGCTTTAACATGTTTGAATTTTTGCGCTAATGCTAAAAAGAAGGCATATTGAAATAACTGATTGCCAAGACCTCCTAGAAATTTGACTATTTTCATTTTTTAAACTAAAAAAGATTTTTGACTGTATTCTTAAATGCCCTTCGTAATTGTTTTACCGTAATATATTCCCATCCAAAGAAAGGCGTAGTGAAAAAAAGAGCAAGGGTTTGTTTTCCAGCTTTTTTTATAATGACCTCGTACCATTTTTCAAATATAAACTTTTGAACTTCAAGAGTCGTTTTTTTTGTTGCTCCAATGTGATTAAATAAAATTATATAAAACTGCTTATAGTCTTTTATATCAATATCATCCCATATGAATGGCGGGGTTAACATTTTTTGATATTTGATTTCAGTAGGTAGGTTAAGGTGATAAAGAATATGTTCTTTAATAGGCATTAATTGATTATCTAGTTCAACCGCATATTTTTTTGAAATCCCCATTGGATGTTCACGATATAATAGTAAGACTTTATCGAGATTCAATACAGGATATTTTATCGAAATTCTAAGAAAGAGGTCATAGTCTTCCGCCAGAGGGAGCCGATATCCACCAAATTCTTTGAATACATCTGTTCGCATCATTACCGAAGAATGAGCAAAACTATTTCCAAAAAATAAGCGATATTTGAGCAATTCTGGATTAGTTTCGACTTTAATCTGTTGCCCAGTGGGAGTACCATTTGTGTCAATGACATTGGCATGAGAGCCTATGAGAGCCAATTCGTGATTTTCGTTAAATTTGTTGAGGAGGGTTTCCAAACGATCTACTGTCGCCAAATCATCGCTGTCCATAATGGCAATAAATTTACCATTGGCCTCTTTTATCGCACGATTTCTAGTGTATACAACGCCTTTATTGATCTTATTTTGAAGGAGTATAATCCGAGCGTCATCGAAGGCATTAATTTGCTCCAATGTTCCATCGGTGGAACCATCATCAATAATCAGTAGTTCGAAATTGGTATATGTTTGATTCAAGATACTTTGGATCGCCTGTGAAATATAGCGCTCGGAATTGTAGGCTGCCATGAGCACGGTGACTGTTGGTATTTTTGTATTCATCGACAGTGAAATAATCAAGTTCTTGTTTAAATGTTTTATATTTACAGAATAAATAAGTGCAGTTACTTATTGAAAATATTGAAGTACGATTCTGTAATTCCCATAAAAGTATAAAAAAAATCAATGAGTCATTTAGTAAGTATTATAATACCATGTTATAATAATGCGGATACAATTCAAGAAACTTTAGATTCAGTTTATAATCAGACCTATAAGGAATTCGAGGTCATTGTTGTCAATGATGGCTCTCAGGATCAGTCGGTAGAAAAAATAAAAGAATATCAGGAAGATTATCCAAATTTAATTTTTCTAAACCAAGAAAATGGTGGACCATCTGCTGCAAGAAATTATGGATTTTCAATTGCAAAAGGACATTACCTAGTTTTCTTGGATGGAGATGATAAACTTCATGAAGAATATTTAAGTAGTTGTATAGCTGTATTTCAAACAGAAGTAAACATAGATTTAGTGTATTCCGAATCTGAGTTGTTTGATAGCGAATGTGGTATATATATGCTTTCGTTGTATGATCCAATTACCATACTGACTGAAAACTGTTTTCCAATTGTCGCGATGATCCGAGCTAACTCATTTAAAGATATTGGTTTATTTGACGAGAAATTGAGGATTGCGGAAGACTGGGAAATGTGGATAAGATATACCCGAAGGTATCAAAATGTGAAAAAGATACCACGTGAACTGTTTTTTTATAGAAAAAGGAAGAATAAATCTTCTATTTCTGATTTGAACAAAGAGGATAATATTATTGATGACGCACATCTGTATATCTATACAAAGCACTATGAATTATATAAAGAACAGGGGTGGCACATCCTTGATCTCATAAAGACAAGAAGAAACTACTTGAAATTTAGAGATAAGTATTATAATGAATGGTTCAGAAAGTTCTTTTATAAACTCACTGGCAAAAAAGCAAAAAATTGAAAATGATTGTGGCACTTTATGCCAATAACTCGTATTAATCCTAAATAGAAGCATTTATTGCGCTATTGTTTTATATCTAATCGAGATAAATGCAAGCATTAAGAAAAAAGAGAATATTATATTTCATGCCAGAGAACCCGAACAGTTCTAAGGCTGGTAACTTGACTAGATGTAAGCAGTTATTAAACTATTTCAATTCCATTACTACAAATTTTGAGATTGACTTTGTTTCCTCAATTAATTGGACGCAAGAAGGAGAATTGGCTTTTAAGTCTGAGTTTCCAAATATCAATCTTACTATTTTGCCTTTTAAATCCTCGAAAAAGAATAGAATAAGCTATTTTTTTCGTGATAAATTACAGAAGGAAATAAAAAGTTTGTTTTCTTCAACCCTAGTAGACCGGGTATCTCCTTCATTTCAGAGAAGGTTTGAAATGGTTTTAAAGGAAAGGATGTATGACTATGTGATCATTAGTTATGTTGAATTTGCTAGTTTGGTAAAGAATTTGGTAGGATCCTATACAATTTTGGATTCGCATGATTTTTTAACACTCCAAAATAAGACTAAGGGAAAAGGTGATTTTTCTAACCAGCAGCTAGGAAAAATGTTTGGACAGGAATTATCCAGTATGGCTCTTTTTAATGAAATATGGACTTTTTCAATTGAAGAGAAATATATCTATGAGCAATTTACAGGAAAATTCGTCAGATTAATACCTGTGTCTATGCCATTTCACGTAGTAGAATATCGACAGAAGAAGATTGACTTAATTTATGTTGCAAGTGACAATCCGCACAATGTGGTGAGTATAAAATGGTTTTTGGAAAAAGTTTTTCCACTTCTTAAAAATGTTAATCTGCATGTTATTGGCAAGATTTGTGCACACGTTCCAGTCATGGATAATGTTGTAAAACTTGGATTAGTAGATGATCTGCAACAATATTATGAACAAGCTAAAGTTTGTATTTGCCCCATGTTGTCGGGAACAGGGATTAAAATAAAAGTGCTGGAAGCCTTGTCTTTTGGTATTCCTGTTGTAACAAATCAACGTGGTGTAGATGGTTTGTTTAATAAATCTGATAATGGGTGTTTGGTCTCTTTGGATGAACACTCTTTTGCGTCAAATATCATTCAATTGCTTGAAAAAGATGATTTCTATAAAGAGCAATCGCGTCAGGCCTCTGTCTATATGAAAAATAATCATACGATAGAGAGAGAGTATGAAGTGTTGGATGCTATTTTTAATAATTTATGAATAAATGAAAATCTCTTTATTAATTTCTACTTTTAATCGCCCTGATGCACTAGCCTTATGCTTGGAAAGTGTTTTAAACCAACGAGACTTGCCAGATGAAGTGCTTATTGCCGACGATGGGTCTGATAAAGAGACTACCGAGATTATAGATTCCTATAGAAGTAGATTGGATATCCCTATCATACATGTATGGCATGAAGATAAAGGGTTCCGATTGGCAAAAATTAGAAACAAAGCTATTGCACGGGCTTCGTCAGATTATATCGTTCAAATTGACGGAGATTTGATTTTACACCGTTATTTTCTTCAGGATCATAGGAGATTTGCAAAGAAAGGATCCGTTGTAAGGGCAAGCCGTATCTACCTAGATCAAGAACTTTCGGAGCAGAAGATCAGTAAACTTGATACAAGAATAAATAGATTTAATAAAGGGGTCTCGAACTTGTTTAGTGCTTTTAGGTTTCCTTTTTTATGGAGATACTTTGAATTAAATTATAAAAATCAGGGTGATGAACGCTGGGAAATTCACGGAGCAAATATGGCCTACTGGAAAGAGGATGCCATTCGTGTCAATGGATATAATGAGGATTTCAAAGGGTGGGGCCCTGAAGATAAGGAATTTGTAGCAAGGCTTTTAAATAATAATATTAGAAAACGCTTTCTTAAGTTTGGTGGTATAGTATTTCATCTTTGGCATAAAGTAAACGCAAAAGAGAACTTAGGTAACAACAATTGTTTGTTTGCAAAGACAAAAGAGTTAAATTTGACCTATTGTGATAACGGAATTGACAAATACCTGAAATCATCTGAATAGTATTTTACGATTTAACGCGCTTTTTTGAAAACTTCAATTATTATTACAACATATAATAGACCTGATGCGCTGGAATTGGTGTTATTATCTGCATTAAATCAGAGCATACAACCAAGCCAGATCATTGTTGCAGATGATGGTTCGAATGATGAAACGAAACTGTTGGTGGATCGTTATGCAGAAGTATCAGCAATCCCTATCTTACATATTTGGCAGGATGATGAAGGTTTTAGAGTTGCACAGATAAGAAATAAAGCACTGGCTAAAGTGATTTCGGCATATGTGATATTAGTTGATGGTGATATCTTGATGAATCCTAATTTTGTGGAGGATCACCTAAAATTGGCGAAACCTGGTTATTTTATTCAAGGTGGACGAGTACTATTAAATCAAAAGCTAACTTCCAAATTGTTGGTGAATTCAAGCAAATTAAGTTATCCGAACTCCTTTCATTCCGGATTTGAACAAAATAGATTCGAAAAGCGGATAACTAGTTTTCGCAATCTGTTTTTGGCGAGATTAACCTTAAAAAATTTGAAGGATAATAGAAGTAAAGTGAGATCTTGCAATATGTCATTCTATATGAAAGATATTCGTGCTGTTAACGGTTTTGATAATCGTTTTGAGGGGTGGGGAAGAGAAGATAGTGAGTTTGTCGAACGTCTGTTTAATGCTGGGATACATGGGCAGTTGATCAAGTTTGCCGCCATTGGCTATCATCTTTATCATAAAGAAGAATCAAGAAAGTCGCTACCACAAAATGATCTGTTATTGAAAGTCACTAAATCAGAAAAGCTAAGCTCTTGCGATGACGGTCTTTCTCGTTTCTTATAATTAAAAAACAATGGGAATACCAAAAAATATATTTCAAACCTTTAAGGACAATAAGATTCCTTGGCTTACTAAATTGTATATTAGATCCTTTTTAAAGAAAAATAGAGACTATACCTATGAATTTTATGATGATCAACGTGTAAGTACTTTTTTTTTGAAACATTTTGATGAACGGACCAACAGGGCCTACCATCGGTTGCAAATTGGAGCAGCCAAAGCTGACTTCTTTCGATACGCTGTACTATATATATATGGTGGTATCTATTTGGATCTCGACAGTGATTTATTGGTGTCTCTAGATAAATATTTAATTGCTGATGATGTTGCGGTCATTACACATGAGAATAACCGAAGCTTGTATGCGCAATGGGCATTGATCTATGATAAGAATCACCCTTTTTTAAAAAGGACTTTGGAGTTGATTGTGGATAATATCGAACAGAATAGATTTCCACATGATGTCCATGCGATGACGGGGCCGACAGTTTATACCCTAGCAATTAATGAAATTTTAAAAGAAAATCCTGAAGTTAAATACCGCTGCATTGCAGATGATTACAGGGGGATTATGAAATTTAAATATAAGCTTGGTAAAATTATGATTTATAAAGATAGATCCAATCACTGGAAGAAGTTGCAACTTCGTATCCCGGTTGTCAAACCTGATTCCGATATTTAAAGGGCATATAATTCAGTAAATTCCCTTGTTTTTGCGTACTTTAGGCCTTAAGTATTTGTTATCCATGAATTTCAAGAGAATTTTTTTGAGGAATAGAAATAATAAGATCTATTATTATATCAAAGCCATTATAAGGGAAATCATTCCAAGTCGATTTGCACAACTAAAACTGAAAAGGCTATTAACTAATGCTTATTACATTAAACATGCAACTTATGTTAGTGACAGGGTTGATTATTATAACAAGTTAACTCATAACAGCGTATTAGGGAAGGGAACAATAACAATTGAGGAATATCATATTCCGGAACGAATTCGAGTTTATTATTTTGATAGTAAAGAGTATCTTCGATTTTTTAATCCTAAACTTAAATTTAGTATTCTGCCAGGTGATATTATCCATATTCCAGAATTCCCTTCAATTGTTAAAAGTAGACCAATTGCTGGGGAGAACGGCAATTCAGTCATTTTAAAACTTGATAAATCAAGACACTTTAATTTTATTCATGATGATGTTCTATTTGAGGACAAAATCAATATGTTGGTAGGAAGGAGTGGTTTTTCGCAGCCACATCGTGAACGTTTCTACTCATTGTATAACAATCACCCGCTGTGTAATATTAAGAAGGCAAATAAATCTTCCGATATTAATTACTTATCTATTACAGGACATTTAAATTATAAATTTATACTGGCTCTGGAGGGAAATGATGTTGCTACAAATTTAAAATGGATCATGTCCTCCAATTCTATCGCGGTAATGCCAATGCCCACTTATGAAACCTGGTTTATGGAGGGGCGATTAATTCCAGACTATCATTTTATTTGCATCAAAGAGGACTACTCTGATTTGGAGGATAAGCTGAATTATTATATTGAAAATAACGAACAGGCAAAACGTATAGTGAATAATGCAAATGAATATATTGCTCAATTCAAAGATAAACGACTTGAGGATTTAATCGCATTGAAAGTGTTGGAAAAATACTTTGAGCATACCGATCAGAAAGGTGAATAGAATTACAAAAGAAATTTATAACAATCGATCAGATCAGATGCAATTTTTTCATCGTTGAATTTCTGCGCATAACGAAGTCCTTGTTGAATCATCACGGTCTTAAGCTGTTTATCGGTAAGAATTGTTTTGATTGCAGCATTAATTTGTTCTACATCTGACGGATCGATATAGTAAGAGGACGGTCCTCCAGCTTCCGGAAATACCCCTGAATTTGTTGTGATAATGGGAGTTCCTGAATAAAGTGCCTCAATAATGGGTATACCGAATCCTTCAAAAATAGAAGGGTAAATAAAAATAGAAGCCATTGCGTAAATAGTTGATAATTCTTCCACAGTAAATCCCTGCTTAATAATGATCTTATCTTCTAATTTATGTGCAGCGATAAAAGTTTTTATTTCATTTAGATAGGGGGTTTCTTTTCCAATAATTAATAATGGAATATCAATATCGTGCATTGCCTTGACGATTTGTAAGACGTTTTTTCTTTTTTCGATTGACCCAACACTCAGCAGAAATTCATCCGGTAAATTATATTGTTGTCTCAGCACATCTTTTTGAGCTTGACTCTTTGGCTCCTTAAAGCATGGATGACAGCCTTGGTAGATTACTTCAATTTTATTCTCAGGGATGTTGTAATAATTGATAATATCTGATTTAGTTTGCTCGCTAATTGCAATTATCCGATCTGCATTAGTGACTGCGAAACGAAATTTTTTATTATATATCCAGCGATCTATTGGTTTGTAAAGGTCGGGATACCGTAAGAAAATTAAATCATGTATGGTCACTACGGATTTAATTTGTTTTGTATTTAAACCGTGTGGTATTTCTCCTGTCAATCCATGGAAAAGATCTACATGATCATTTTTTAGATCTGAGACAATACCGGAGCTTCGCCATAGCGCCGGAAAGAATTTATCTAATTTAGTTTGAGGCAAACGTATTGTTTCATCATTTTCCTTTTCAAAAAGAACAGAAGAATTCAATTTTGGAGTGTATTTTAAATAATTGTTTTCTGGATAATATAACTCCAAAACTCGAATAAGGTCCCTACTGTAATTGCCTAAGCCTGTTCGATTGAAAAAATATCGTTTAGCATCAAATCCGACTGTTATCATTCTTGACCTGGTTTAGCTTTCTTTAAAAATTTCTTCAAATTTACTTAATACCAAATCCCAATTATAGTGTTTGTGTACATATTCTTGGGCTTTTATTTTTAGGGTATCGAAATTAGTCTTTGGATCTTGTAAATAATCGATAATGGCCGCAAATGATTCGAAAGAATCATAGCAAAACACTGAACCACTTTTAACTTCGTGTTCTACCATAACAGCACATTTCCGGTTGCCAATAACTGGCTTACCCAAATGAAGAGCTTCTAATGTAAGTAAAGATAAACTTTCAGCTAGAGAAGGATTAATAATTGCCAAACTTTTTTGCATTAGTAATTTTTTGTCTTCTTCACTTACAAAACCAGTATAAATAATGTCGGAATGATTTTCTACTATAGCCGGACACTCACCTGTCAATACAAACTGCAGGTCAGTTTTTCTTTCCTTTTTCAATTTTAGGAAATACTGCATGAAATTATTGATTTTTACAGCAGTAATTCGACCACAATAGAGTAAATAAGGGGCGTGAATGTTGAATTTTTCGTTTAAATCGATGTTATTTAGTGTATTTTCTATTTGATTGACTCCAATACCAACGATTGAGTTGTTTGCTAGGGAGCCTCGAAATAAATCCTGGCACATCTTTTTCTCACTTTCGGTATTGAATGCAATATGATTGACCTGTGAGAAAACTAATGTATTGATGCTTCTAAATAGCATACTTTCCATATGCGCTGTTGGAATCAAAATAGATTTTTGCGGTATAACTAGCGATCCAAATACGGTAAGTGGATTTTCGTAAGTGAAAAAGATAAACTTATCGAATTGATCTTGGAACTCCTTTATGTAGCTCAGTAAAGTCGAAGAATAAAAGGGATGGTTTTCTAAATGCTTCGATTCGGATTCTACTTTGTATTTCCAAATAGGGAATTGTGAAAAAATCAATTTCGATAGCCCAAGCCGATGAATCAGCCTACGGATTTTTCGTGAAATCTTACTTTCTTTTTCTGTAAGTGCCAACGAATGTTCTTGGGATTGATCAGTAACAAATCTGAGGACTGGAATACCGTTGACAGGCTCTAATCCCTCACTGAAATTCATTTCGGGTTTGTCTAGAAACTTGATATTCGTAGTTAATACTGTTACTTCATGTTTTTTTGACAATTGTTCAGCCAACATTCTACAATGGAATTCCGCCCCACCGGTGATGTCTAATCCATATCGAATTACCACTAATCCTATCCTCATCTTATCGCCGTTATTTTTTCGATCACCATTTCTGCTGTAATTAAATCAATCGCTTCTGTACCATCACAATCACAAGGTTTGTTGCCGTAGACAGCGCTTGGACGGTTTGGATGTTCCACTTGGATACAGTCCTCATATTGTTGCCCATACCCCGTAAAGCCCGCGTATGGGTGAGTTGCGCCCCATAGTGATAGGCATCTTACTCCCATCAAAGAAGCCATGTGCAACCCGGAGGAATCCATGCTGATCATCAGATCCAGATTGGATATGATATCCAGTTCTTCTCTCAACGTAAATTTTCCAATGGTATTGTAGGTGTTTGGAAAACTTTCGGTCCAGTTTTGCGCGATTTGAAACTCTTCCTGACCTCCTCCAAAAAGCAATATGTCATATCCATGATGTGCCAGGTGATCTATGATCTGCCCCATCTTTACCATCGAAAGAATTTTATATCGGTGTTGCGCAAAAGCCGCAATACCAATTTTTTTTCGTTCGAAATTGCCAAACATGCTAAATGCCGTTTTGGGGACATCTTGCAAATTAGAAGCCAATTTGTGACTTAGTTCAAAGTGAAAACCTAAAGCACGGAATACATCTGCATAACGCTCTACGGTTAGCTTCAATTGATGCTTAACCTTATGTTCTTTGCGCGTCAGGGCTTTCTTTTCTGCACGGCCTTTGTCCAGTTGTTTGACCTTTATTCCAGAAAGAGAAAATAAAACATCCAATATGCGTGAACGTAAATTGAAATGTAGATCAGCTACAGCATCTGCACCATATTGAGCCAGCTCATTTTTTAATCTGATTAATCCAAAAAGGCCTTTATGGGTTGTCTTAGGTTCAATTGCATGAAACTTGATATTTTTTATGCCATCAAAGAATGGTGAAAAAAAATGACGGCTGACCATGATAATCTCTACCGTAGGATATTGTTGACAAAATTCTTTCAACACAGAAGCCACCATGGCGACATCGCCCATGGCCGAAAACCGGGTTACTATGATTCGCTGCGGCAAAGACATGTCTTTATTTTCCGGATGTATAAAGTACAGGGTTCAGTTCAGGATCGTTATACATTTTCATCTGTTTATAGACCTTCATGTATTTTTCACCTGATTCAATTGCTGTCAACAGTTCGTCGATACTTTGTGAAAGATCTGTACGTTGTTCCAGCAAGATGTTCAATTTTTGCTGACAAGCAGAGATATGGGCTTCAGAAGCATCTGAACGAAGTGTCTCCTGCTCCATATGATAAATCTTTAACGCCAAAATGGACAGTCTATCAATGGCCCAAGCTGGACTTTCCGTATTGATTTTTGCTGAAGGCAATGCTTCGATAGTTTGGTATTTCTGTAAAAAGTAGCTGTCTATATATTCTACTGTATCTGTACGGTACTGGTTAGACTCATCAATACGTCGCTTCCAGTATAAACCGTCCTTGGGATCAATGGCAGGATTACGTACAACATCTTCCATGTGCCATTGTACGGTATCAATCCAGCACTTTAGGTACAGTAGATGTTCTAGGGATTGTTTGTCAT
>Ga0213827_1000532_pt1 | contig 28887 bp, 19 predicted proteins | sample MC6MC0898MG_FD_180669 | JGI IMG/M metagenome (GOLD analysis project Ga0213827, IMG submission 180669) | Enriched soil aggregate microbial communities from Iowa State University, Ames, United States - MC6-MC0898-MG | ecosystem: Environmental > Terrestrial > Soil > Unclassified | place: USA: Iowa...
GTCGGCACCATCAATCCGCTGCACCTGGCCCACAACGTGGCCACCGTCGCCCGTATCCTGGGCCAGCATTGAGTTGTCCCTACCCAAGGGCCTGGAGACAGACCTGACGCAAGGAGGAGCCTCGTGCCGCGTACGCTGATCCGCAAGAACCCAAGCAACTTCAAGACACTGCCGCTGCATGTCGAAGCCACCCCCGAAGGCCTGGTCTATCAGAGCATCGGCATGCCGCTGAACTTCGCCCAGACCCAGCAGCGCCGGCGGGCCATCCAGCTGCCCGACAACCAACGCTTCGTGGTGGAACTGGCCAACCTGGGTGTCTCGGTGCGCCTGACCCTGCACTGGCAAAACCGTGACTACTGGGTGCTGGTGCGACAACGGCGCCAGGACCGCGGTGACGTGGTGCTGAAATTGATTTCAGGTTATGTACCGGCCCAGGAGCTCAACCTGCCGTTACACACCGCCGTGCAGGAAGTGGCTGAAGAGTGCTTGCTGGAAACACCCGAAGGCTGGCTGGGCGGGCGCTTCAACGACACCTGGCTACCGGCGCCCTACGACGCAGCCCTGCATTACCGTGAGTCGCTGCCCTTTGTGCTGACGCCAGAATCGGGCGCGGCGCGGCCGGTGCATTGCGGCAACCTGATGCTGCTGGAACGGCCGCGGGCCTATGTGCACCTGCCTACCGCCTCACTGCAATTGATCTACGACATGCGCCTGCAAGTGCCCAGGGACGCAAAGAAGCTGAGCCTGTTCCATGTCGATGAACGGCTTGAAGGCGATCAACTGGTGGCGCGCCTCAACCGCAAACGGCCAGACCTGTACCTGATGCCACTGCAGGATGGGAAGCCTTTGGCCGAGCTGTATACGTTGAAGCAGGACGAACTTGTGCCGGCGAGCACCCGTGGGTTGTACCTGGCAGAGAGTTTTGCCCGCCAGGACGGCTGGGTGGTCACGGATGAGCGGATACGTTGGAAGGAGTGGGTGAAGCAGCAGGGGCTGGTGGAACGCAAGGCAGCCAAGGCTTCACATCTACAGCGTTTTGGCGACAAGGCGCGCGCGCTACTGGAGCGCGCGCGCACCTCGCTGCATAAGTGAATCTGGGGCCGCTTTTTGCGGCCCCAGCACCTCAGTTCTTGCGGATTTTCTCGACGATTGCGGTGGTCGAGCTGTTCTCGACCAACCCCAGCACCTTCACGGTGCCGCCATAACCCTTGACGATATCGGCGCCGACCACCTGGTCGATGCCATAGTCACCGCCCTTCACCAACACATCCGGTTTCACCTGGCCCAGCAGGTTTTCCGGCGTGCCTTCCGGGAAGCTGATCACCCAGTCCACCGCCCCAAGGCCGGCCAGTACCGCCATGCGGCGATCGACACTGTTGATCGGGCGGCCCGGGCCTTTCAGGCGGCTGACCGAAGCGTCGTCGTTGACCGCAACGATCAACCGATCGCCTTGGGCACGGGCCTGCTCCAGGTACGTCACATGCCCGGCATGTAGGATGTCGAAGCAACCGTTGGTGAAGACGATCTTCTCGTTGTGCGCACGTGCATCGTCGATGGCCAGCAGCAGTTGCTCCAGGCCCAGCACACCACGCTCCGAACCTTCCTCACGCTGGATAGCCCGGCGCAGCTCAGGTGCGCTGATTGCAGCAGTACCCAGCTTGCCGACCACGATGCCCGCAGCCAGGTTGGCCAAGGCAACGGCGTGGGGCAGGTCTTCACCCGCTGCGATGGCAGCCGCGAGCGTGGAGATGACGGTATCGCCGGCACCGGTCACATCGAACACTTCGCGAGCACGGGCAGGCAGGTGCAGCGCCGGCTGGCCAGTGCGCAGCAGGGTCATGCCGTGCTCGCCACGGGTGACCAGCAACGCGCCCAGGTCCAGGTCCAGCAGCAGCTGCAGGCCCTTGGCAACCAGCTCGGCCTCATCGGCGCAACGGCCGACGATGGTCTCGAACTCGCTGAGGTTCGGCGTGATCAGGCTGGCGCCGCGATAGATGGAGAAATCCTTGCCCTTGGGGTCGGCCAGCACCGGAATGCCCTTGGCGCGCGCGGCCTGGATCAGGCTCTGGTGGTTCTTCAGTGCACCCTTGCCGTAGTCGGACAGGACCAGCACCTTGACGCCTTCGAGCAGGCTGTCGACTTCCGCCCCCAGCGACAGCGGGTCGGTGGCGAAAGGTTCTTCGAAATCGATGCGCAGCAATTGCTGGTGACGGCTCATGACCCGCAGCTTGACGATGGTCGGCTGATGCGCGATGCGCTGGAACACCGAGCGCACACCAGCAGCCTGCAGGCTGTTGGCCAGGCTGTCGGCAGCTTCATCCTGGCCGGTCACGCCGATCAGCGAAGCCGGCGCGCCGAGGGCGGCGATGTTCAAGGCAACGTTGGCCGCGCCGCCGGGGCGATCCTCGATCTGATCGACCTTGACCACCGGCACTGGCGCTTCCGGCGAAATACGCGAAGTACCGCCATGCCAGTAGCGGTCCAGCATGACATCGCCGACCACCAATACCGGGGCTTGATCGAAACGCGGCATGGACAACTTCATGGGCAACCCATATGAAAATAATGAACAGGGGCAGGATATTAGCACAGGGTAGGCGACGGCTTTATGGCCAGATCGGGCCCTGGAAAATTCCGGTGACAATCGGGGCCGTACGGCCCCGATCAAGGGGAACTCAGGTGATATCGGCCTTCGCCGGCTCTTCCAGGCCCATGGCGTGCAAGCGGGCATAATAGCCATTGGCTGCCAGCAGCTCGGCATGGGTGCCGCGCTCTACCAAGCGGCCCTGGTCCATCACCAGGATCTGGTCGGCCTTCTCGATGGTCGACAGGCGGTGAGCGATCACCAGCGTGGTGCGGCCCTGCATGACATGGTCCAGGGCAGCCTGGATGTGCCGCTCGGACTCGGTGTCCAGCGCCGAAGTGGCTTCGTCGAGGATCAGCAGCGGCGCGTTTTTCAACAGGGCCCGGGCTATCGCCAGGCGCTGGCGCTGGCCGCCGGACAGCAGCACGCCGTTTTCACCGACGTCAGTATCGAAGCCCTTCGGCAGCTTGTCGACGAACTCCTTGGCGTAGGCATCGGCCGCCGCGGCTTCGATGTCCGCGCGCGGTGCGCCGGCCAGGTCGCCGTAGGCGATGTTGTTGGCCACGGTGTCGTTGAACAGGGTGACATGCTGAGTCACCTGCGAAACGTGGCGGCGCAGGTTGCGCAGGCGATAGTCTTCGATCTCCACGCCATCGAGCAGGATCTGCCCCTGGTCGTGGTGATAGAAGCGCGGAATCAATGACGCGAGGGTCGACTTGCCGCTGCCCGACCGCCCTACCAGGGCAATCATCTGCCCAGGCTCGGCGGTGAAGCTGATATCGCTTAGCACCTCGCGATCGGTGCCAGGGTAGGTGAAGCTGAGGTTGCGCACTTCAAGGCGACCGTCCACCCGCTCCTTCTCGACGGTACCGCTGTCGATCTCGGGCTGCTCGTCCAGCTGTTCGAAGATGCTTTCAGCACCGGCCAGGCCTTTCTGGATGGTCGAGCTGACTTCCGACAACTGGCGGATCGGCTTAGGCAGCAGGCCTGCGGCGGTAATGTAAGCCACCAGGTCACCGGCGGTGGACTCGCCACGCAGGAACAGCACCAGGAACATCAACGCGGCCATGGCGCTGTAGATCACCAGCTGCAGCATCGGGGTATACAGGGCGCCTGTTTTGGTCATGCGCAGCTGTTTGTCGGTGTTGCTCTGGCTGGCGCGGCCGAAACGCTGCTGCTCGTAAGTCTCGCCGCCGAAGCTGCGGACCACGCGGTAGCCCTGGATGGTTTCGGAAGCGACGTGCGTCACGTCCCCCATGGCGACCTGGATCTTCTTGCTCTGCTTGCGGAATTTCTTGCTGGCAACGCTGACCATCACCGCGATGACCGGCAGGATGGCGACCATGACCAGCGTCAGGTGCCAGTTCATCCACAGCAGGTAGGCAAACAGGAAAACCACGGTCAGGCCTTCACGGATCACCACCTTGATGGCGTCGGTGGCGGCGCCCGTGACCATGGTCACGTTGAAGGTGATACGCGAGATCAGGTGCCCGGAGTTGTGGTTGTCGAAATAGCGGTTGGGCAATACCAACAGCTTGTTGAACAATTCGACGCGCAGGTCATGCACCAGTGAAAGGGAGACCTTGGCCAGGAAGTAGTTGCCAAGGAACGAGCCGAGGCCCTGCCAAGCCGCGATCAGGATGATCAACAGCGGCACCGCCTGCAGCAATTGCAGGTCGCGCAGGTAAGGCACATTGGGGAACAACACCGCTTCGGGGTTGCTCAGGCCGTCGACGAAATACTTGAGGATCCCGGCCAGCATTGGCTGGGTCGAGGCAAAGATCACGAAACCGACAATGCTCAGCAGGAAAATGCCGAGGTAGGGTTTCACATAGCTCAGCAGCCGGAAATAGATCTTCAGGCTGGAGGTGTGCTCCGCCGGTAGCGGTGTTTCGGCCATCATCGAGCTCGCTGTTCAGGTTGAACCGGAAATTTTACCACAGGCGTCATTTTCGGCACGCCCCCACGGCAACAACAGGGTCAGGCCGACGATCAGCCAGCTGACAAACCACTCGGCACGCGGTGTGGCGGTGAGGCTGGCGGCATCGAACTGCATGGCCAGGGTGGAGAAAATCCACAGCCCGAGCAGAATCTTGCCCAGCAGCAGGTGCCGCGCACGGACGATTTCACCCAGGGCCAACAGCCATATCGCAATCCACATCAGCATGCCGGGCAACCCCAGCTCCACAGCGATGTGGGTGAACATGTTGTGGGTATGGTCGAAGGGTCTGCCGACCGCGCTCACTTTGTAAGGCGCGCCCAAACCCAGGCCCGTCCAGGGATGTTCACCGATCATCTGCAACACGGCTTCAAAAATCTGCGGGCGGTAAGAGGCACCCCGCGCAAGGATGACGTCATGGATCACATAAAACGCCAGCCCGGTAGCGATCACGGCCGCAACTGCGATCACCCGGCTGTGGCGGTCACGGAACCACAACGGTGCAAGCACCACGGTGAACAGCAACGACAGCACTGCCCCTCGGCTCTGGCTGAGCATCACGAATGCACCGAGGCAGGTCAGCGCCAACAACCAGGCAAGCTGCAGCGACCGCTGGTGCGGTAATTGGTAAAGCAGCAATAAAACCGCTGTGCCAACCACGTAGGCGCCCAGGATCGGGTGGGAAATTTCGCCGATGCCCGCCAGGCGGCCGATCAGCGAGTGGCCCTGCACACCATAGAAGTTGATGACCGATATCAGCGCGGCAACGGCCAGTAAACCGCTGCCGATCTGCAGCAGGTGGCGGATACGTGCAGAACCGCCCTGCGCCAATACAGGAAATGCCAGCAGAAAGACCAGAATATAAATCAGCCGCTTGGCTTCGCGCCCGGGCTCTTCGGCAGCCGACCAGGTGAGGCTGATGCCACACCACACCAGCAGCAACAACACAGCGCCCCACAACAGGGGCTGGCGCCGCCAGGCCTCAAGCAGCACCGTGCGGGCCGACCACGCCAGAACCAATGTCGGCAGCCACAGAAACGCTACCAGGCCTTGTTGATACACTTTGTTGCTAGGTGCCAGGGCAATGGCGGCGACAAACCAGATGAGGCCTAACCCCAACCAGGCCCGCGCCCAGTATTTTTCATACAACATCAGCTCCCCCGGGCAATCAAAGACACCATCATGGTGCTACAGCATTATTTTCGGCATTATTGCCGGTCATTTTGCTCGCCAGACGACAAGGCTCAACTCATGCAATGCTCTCGGCTCACCCAGGTCGACTTCGATCAGCTGACACTTGGCGCCCAGGTTCTAGAGGCAGACAGCCATGGCGCCAAAGTCTACCTGCTTGAAGATGGAAATTTCCTCAAGGTTTTTCGTCGAAAGCGCCTGATTTCATCTGCGCTGCTGCGCCCGTACTCACAGCGTTTTGTGGACAATGCCGCGCGCCTGGCGCAATTGGGCATCCCCACGCTCGAGGTGATCAGCCAGCACAAACTCGACCTGCCTGGCAGAACCGCGGTGCTGTACCGCCCGCTGCCGGGGCGTACGCTGCTGCAAATGTCGCGTGACGAAGGTTTCAGCTGGGATATCTACCTGCCCCGCCTGATCGATCTGATCCGCCAGCTGCACCGCAGTGGTATCTACTTCCGCTCGCTGCACCTGGGCAATGTGGTGGTAACGCCCGATGAACGCCTTGGCTTGATCGACGTGGCCGACATGCGCTTCCTGCGCCCGCCTCTGTCTGCCCGGATGATTCGTCGCAACGTGCAACATATGGTGAGTTACATCGAGCGCGAGAAGCTGGGCGACCGCTTCCCGCTCGCCGACTTCCAAGCGGCCCTGCTGGCGCGCTGAGGTTTAGCCGCGCAGCAGGCTGGCCGAGCCATTGCAGAAGGCCTGCCAGGCTGCCTCGGGCGCCAGCGCCTGGCGCTGCCGGGGGGCCAGCGCCGCCGCGTCGAGCGCATCGCAACGCGCGATCGTTTGAGCCCAGGCGTCCACGTTGCCAACGGGCAGGTAATAGCCCGCAGCGCCCAACTGCTCGTGAAATACCGGTAAATCGCTGCAGATCACCGGTACATCCGCCATCACTGCCTCTTGCAGTACCAACCCCAACCCCTCTGCGCGCGATGGCACCATCAACCAATCAAACGCACGGTAGAGTTGCTGCAAGTCATCGTGGTGACCGCAGAGGTGGACACGGCCCGTCATGCCCAGCGCGTCGATGCGCGCCTGCAAGCTTGCCCGAAGAGGGCCGTCGCCAATGATCGCCAATTGCATATGAGGTTGCCCGGCAGCGCCCTGGGCAAACGCCTCGATCAGCATCTCGAAGCCTTTGCTGTCGACCAGCCGCCCCACAGCGCCGAGCACCAGCCCACTGGTTTGCGGCAAGCCTAATTGCTGTTGGGCACGCTCCCGGCTCATCAGCGGCTCAACGAACGCTTGCGGATCGAGCGCCACGCGCAACGTCTGTACGGGCCGACCGAGCTCTGTTTCAAGCGCCCGGGCGAGCGTTTGCGACACGGCCGCGATGCTCAACCGTTCTGCAGGCAAGGCACACAGCAGGCGGACATCACTGGCATTCAGACGGGTCTGGCCATGAAACAGCACCTTGGCGCGCAAACCAGGCACGTGCTGCAGCACCGGCAGCACCAGGCGCGCAACGCCAACGCCGTCGAGCAACAACACATCGGCCTGGGCCTCGGCCAGCGCACGGCGCAGCCGCACGCGCAGCCACGGCCGCAGCAGGCGCCACAAATGCCGCCCCTTCAGTGCACGCTGCGGCATGTGCCATTCGCGCGTGGACCCCAGCCCATAACACAGGCCGCTGCCCAGCAGCAGCCAGTTGCTGATACGGGCATCAGTGCCCGCGTGGGACAACACCTGCAGATGAACCTTGTGAATGGACATGTACGGCGAACCGCCCGCCCACATCATGTTGACGATGTTCATGGGGATAGCGCCCCTCTCCCGCTCATGCCAGGTGGGACTGCGATGTCACTGAAAAAAAACAGATATTCCCATGCCTGCCAAGGCACCCATTACCAGCGTCAATGCCAGCTTCACCCGGTCCCGCTGGCGCCGCTTTGCCTTGCGATGAACCTCTTCAGGCAAGGTTACGTGGCTGCCAAAACCCGTGTGTAAAACTGCATCACCCTCCAGCGTGACCGCTGTCAGTTTCAGCTCTGCGTAGCGGCGGGAAAGCGCCTTCTCACCAGCATAGGCGGCAAATGGCGCACAGCGCTGATAATCGCTCAGCCGACGCAGGCCGGGGTTGAGCGAAAAGGCCTGCCACTCGGCTTTATCAGATAACAACGGGTAGCAAGGCACCCCCGCGATCACCCGACGATCGCCAAGATGAATGTAAGGGCTGTGGATAGCCAGATCGTGGGCGTGGCTGCGCAACCAGACCTGCAACAGCTCGGGGCTGGCCTGCAGAATCGCCCTGGAGTCCTCGACGAACGCCTGGCGATAGAATTGCCAGTCGTCTTCGCAATGGAAGATATAGGGCGTTTTGACATGGCTGTAAGCCAGGTCGATGGACGCCAGCTGGCCAAGCTTGGGGCGGTTGACGAACACCGTGCAGTAAGGCTTCCAGTGCTCGGGCACGGCGCCATGCACAGCATTGTCACCGGAGTCTTCGGTGATGAAAACTTCGCGTATGGGCGCCGTGTTGTAGCGATCGAAGCTTTCAAGGGTGGCCTTGAGCAGATCGAATCGACCGCAGCTGGTAACTACCAGCGTAATATCACTGTCTTGGGAAAAGCGCACCGGACTCCCTCCGTGTAGCGACAATCGACTTTTCGTCCCCACTCCATGGAAACGAAAGTTCTTTGAATTAAATGCCCAGTTTCAGGCGCAGCCGCTGCCACGCAGACAGGGGCGGATGGGGCCTGAGCGCCGGGCGCATGTGGTCGACGATGCTACGACCAACTTCACCGAAGCTGAAACGGGAAACCGCCAAATGGCGCCCATTTTCGGCAATTTGTTGGGCCAGCGCCGGGTCTGCCCGCAATGTGCGCAACTTCGCCTGCAGCACTGGGATGCTGTCGTAGAACACCACGTTGTGCATGTCCTGCAAGCCCAGGGCGCGGTTTTCCTCTGCCCCCTGGTCGAACGCCAGCAGCACGCAGCCGCAGGCCATGGCCTCGAAATTCTTGATCATGTATTCGCCCATGCCGACATCGGCACTGACGAAGAAACGTATGCGGTTGAGCGTGTTGCAGTAGTCTTCGCCGGACTTGGTGCGGGTCACCACCAGGTTCTCTACCCGCCCCAGTTCGTCCAGCAGCGCTTTGCGCCCGCTATAGGCGACACTGTTGGTACTGCCAACGAACGCCAGTTCGATGTCGCGCTCGCGCCCTTGGTCAGTCAGCAGCTGCTCGTCGTAGCCCTTAGGCACGAACACCGCATCAAAACCTTCCTGGCGCAGGCGCTCGCTGACCATGTAACCAGAGCTGATCACACGCGCCCACGGCAGCTTGCGGTAGTGCGCGCTGAACTTGCCGGTGTACTTGCAGGGGATGTAGTTCTGGTAGGCGTCGTGCTCGAGGATGACCAGGTTTGGCACCGTCTGGATGAACGCCACCTGGCGAATCTCCTGCTTGAAGCGCAGGAAGAAGACGATGCGGTCATAGCGCTCGACCTGCACTTCGCGCTTGAAGTAACGGCGCAGGTTGCGCTGGTCTTCGCTGGTCAGCCAGCGCAAGTCGCACTCACAGTTGGCCGCGACGCCGTCGTACAGGCGATCGAGGATCGCGCGCTGTTCCTTCTGTACCAGAAATAGGACTTTCATTACTTTCCTTGGGCGCTCAGCGCCTTCGCGGTCAACCATGGGCGGTATCTAGAGCTCACGGCGCCAAAACAGTTCATGCCGGCGCACGGCCTTGCGGAAAAATTCGTTCTCCCCGTAAGGCGATGGCCGACGCCCTGCCAGCCAGCGCTGCAACAGCCGGCGCAAGCGGCGCTTGAACGGCGCGCGTGGCTGCAGGTCGTGCATCATGCCCAAGGCCATGGCTTTGTCGCGCTGGGTTGCCAGGTCCAACACCAGGGTGCACGGCGCCCATGGCTGGTTGGCACTCAATTGCGGCGGCAAGGCCACACCGTCGCCGCTGTCGCCCATTGGCCAGCGGTCGTTGTCATGCAGGTGGTTGGCGTAGCACAGCAGCGTTTTCGGCTGCCACGCCAGGCCTTGCAGGGCCTCCAGCACGGCTGCCTGGGCGCAGATGTGATCGGGGTGCGGGTCCAGTTGCGGGTGCGGCATGACCAGCACGTCAGGCTTGGCCATCAGCAGCAATGCACGCAGGTCGGCCAGCAGGTTGTGCCAGGTAGGCGCACCATCGCTGTCTGCAGGTAGCGGGAACGGGTTGAAGCAGCGGAACGGGCGGATATCGGCCATGTCGGCTTCGCGTGAGGCGGCTGGCACATCCGGCGCGGCTTGCATGGTGGCCAGTTGCAGGCAGAAATAACCCAATTGCACGCAACGCGACTCCGGCACACCGGCCCAGCGCGGCACGGCAATGCTGTCCCAGGCGCGCAGACGGCCCTTCAGGCGTGCCGCCTCGGCCTTGCCCAGCCCCATCTGTTGATAATGCTCGGCTTCGATTTCGCCGGCGGTCAGGGTGACCACCCAGGTTTCGTCGGCTTGGCTATACAGGCCAAAAGCCGCCAGTTCGGCGTCATCGGCATGCGGCGCGATCACCATCACGCGGCGGCGCTGCAACTCGACACCGGGCGTTACCCACAGGCGTGGTTCACCCTGCAAGCGACAGTGGCGGCCACGTACACGCAGCGTACCGGCCTGGAGCGGCGCGGCAAGCCCGGTCAGGTTCAGGAAGCGAACACCATCGACACCGCGCTCGAAAGCCTGGCAATCACTGAGTTCACCCGCCTGCAACTCCACACGCGGGTCTAGAAAACGCCCCAGCCAACCGCTTTTCACCCGCACTTCAAGGACCAGGGTTTCGTCGCCCTGCAACGCCGAGCCGGCCTTGAGCACCCCGTCATGCAAGGTGACGGGCGCTTGGCCGGTCTGCTCGCCGAAGTTGTAGGCGTAGTCTTCGCCCGGCGCATAGAACAGATGGTCGGCGAACCACGCTTCGTGGGCGGCCCATAACAGCGGCAGCAGCAACAGCGGCAGCCACCACCAGGCGAATACGCCAAGGGCAACCAGCGCGACCAGGCTGGCAAGCAGGCCAAGGCGCTTGTTGCGCCTGTGGCGCTTGAGCAACTGCTGCTTGCGGCTCACGCCTGGAACACCGGCACAGGGTTGCACCAGCGGTCTTTGTACTCGCGGTCGGCACGGCCGAACGAAAAGCGCAGGGGCTTGTTGCGCGCGCGGGCGTCTTCCCAGGCTGCCTGGGTATTGAGGAAGCTCAATACGCTGCCGGGGCTGAAGGCTTTGGTTTCCGGGTCGACGCCGCCGTTGACGTATTCGACGCTGATCCACTCCGGCGCTTCGACGCGATAGACCAGCTGGATGGCGATGGGCTTGTCGTCGAGCAACAGCACCGAACCGATCAGCAATTCACGCAGGCGCTCCAGCACATCGTCCAGGCGCTCGGCGCCAGTGGCCGGGAAGCCCCAGCGGCGCTGGAACAGGTCACGGTACATGGCGGCGATTTCACTGGCGCTGAAGTCGGTGATCGGGCGCACCACGCCACCTGCCTCTTCCAGCAAACGCAGCTCGCGGCGCTGGTTGTAGCGGAATTTTTTCGACAGGTCTTCATGGGCCCGGGCCATGGCCAGCTGTTCTTTCTGCACCTTGAGGCCGCTGAAGCGCCCCTGGTTCAGTTCGGACAGGTAGCGCGCAGCATGGCGCAATGGCGCGGCAGCATCGGCGGCGGCCGGCAGGATGATCTCGGCATTGCCAAGGTCGAACAGGCCTTTTTTGCCGGCACGCTTGAGCACGTCCTTGGACAGGGCCAGGTGGCGCCCCCAGGTCGGCACGGCAGCCTTCAGCTCGCCGGCCTGATGCCAGCCCAGGTAACGCACGGGAATCTGTGCAAGGTCGGCCAGTTGTTCAATCACCAGCGGGTGCGTGGCGACACTGCCGCCAAATCGCGCCCACGCCTCGGCGTAGGCCGCCGCGTCGATAACCTGCCAGCCACGCTCACGGAAGGCCTGAATATGATTGAGCATCACGCCTGCCCCATCAATGCGCGCACCTGCGGCAACTGCCAAAAGGCTTCGCGCACCGCCTGGTCGGAGAACCGTTCGTGCAGACGCTGCAGCATGTGCACGGCACACGCCTCGCGCTGCTGCGCGTCCAGCGCCGACATATGTTTCAGGCCCTGGGCCAGTTGCGCAGCATCGCCGAGCGGGAACAGCACGCCAACACCCTCGACCACCTCGCGAGCACCGCCGCAGGCGGTGGCCAGCACGGGTACACCGGCCACCATGGCTTCGAGCAGCACCATGCCGAAAGGCTCATGGTCGGAGCTGAGGGCAAAAACGTCGAACGCCTGGAAGTAGCGACGGGCATCCGGCACCTGGCCGAGGAAGTCCACTTGCCCCGCGATGCCCAGCTCAGCGGCCAAGGCCTTGAGCTTGTCTTCGAGGCGCCCCATGCCGAGGATCGCCAGGCGAGCCCCGGCAGGCAACCCCGGCAGCGCCTCGGCAAAGCCACGCAACAACGTCGCCTGGTCCTTGTCCGGGTGCAGGCGGCCAACGTTGCCGACGACCCATGCCTGTGCATCAAGCCCCAGGGCTTTACGCGCTTCGGCACGCGGCACCAGGGCGGCTTGCAGGGCATCGATGTCGATACGGTTGTACAGGGTCTGGATGCGTTCGGCCGGCCACTGCGGCAGGCAGCGGCGCATGTCGTCACGCACAGCGTCCGACACACCGAGCAGGCTCAAGCGCTTGCTGAACAGGTTGGCGAACAGCCGCCGGCCCTTGCGCTGATAGTCGCCGAACGCATGGTGCACGCCGATCACCGGCAAACCGGTGCCCAGCAGGGCCACATAGATTGGCTTGAAACGGTGCGCGATGCAGAAGCTGAAATTGCGCTCGGCCGCGATTTTGCGCAGTGCGCGGATCGCGCCAAGCTTCAGGCCGCGTACGGCCTTTGAGCTGAATTCAAGGAACAGCACCTCGTCCGACGCGCAGCCGGCCGCGACCTGCGGGTCGGCGGCGCCGGTGAGGAATACCGTGGTGACCTTGTAGCCGCTGCCCTGGAACAGGCTGGCGTATTGACGGGCGCAGTCGAGGAACGGCCCGTCATAGCCATGGCAGAACTGCAGGATGCGCGGTTCAGAGCGGCTGGTCATACGCGGCTGCGCCGTCCTTCACCACCAGGATGTCTTCCATGATCAGGTACTGCAGGTCCGAGCCGAAGAACATGTTCAGGGCATCGGTCGGCGAGCAGATCATCGGTTCACCACGGCGGTTCAGCGAGGTGTTCAACGACACACCGTTGCCGGTCAGGTCTTCCAGCGCCTTCATCATGTCGTAGTAGCGCGGGTTGTACTCGCGCTTGAGCACCTGGGCACGCGAGGTACCGTCCTCGTGGACCACTTCCGGTACACGGGTCTTCCACTCTTCAGCCACTTCGAAGGTGAAGGTCATGAACGGCGCCGGGTGATCGACCTTGATCATCTGCGGTGCAACGGTGTCGAGCATCGACGGGCAGAAAGGTCTCCAGCGCTCGCGGAACTTGATCTGGTGATTGATGCGGTCAGCCACGCCTTCGACGCTTGGGCAGCCGATGATCGAACGGCCGCCCAAGGCGCGCGGGCCGAACTCCATGCGGCCCTGGAACCAGGCCACCGGGTTGCCGTCGACCATGATCTGGGCGATCTGCTGCGGCATGTTATCGAGCTTGCGCCACTTCGGCTGGTCCGGGTGACGGGCGCAGGCGGCGATCACATCTTCGTTGGAGTACGACGGGCCGAGGTAGACGTGTTCCATCTTCTCGACCGGTACGCCACGGGCGTGGGACACATAGGCGGCGGCACCGACGGCGGTACCGGCATCGCCGGAGGCCGGCTGCACGAACAGCTCTTTCACGTCCGAGCGGGCGATGATCTTCTGGTTGAGCTTGACGTTCAACGCACAGCCACCGGCGAAGGCCAGCTTGCCGGTTTCACGCAGGGTGTCGCCCAGGTAGTGGTCGATCATCTGCAGCGCCAGCTTCTCGAACAGCGCCTGCATGCTGGCTGCGTAATGGATGTAAGGCTCGTCGGCGATGTCGCCTTCGCGCTTGGGGCCCAGCCATTCGATCAGCTTCGGCGAGAAGTAGAAGCCTTTGCCCTTCTCTTTATAGCGGCGCAGGCCGATGACGTTGGCGTACTCGGTGTTGATCACCAGTTCGCCGTTTTCAAAGCTGGCCAGACGCGAGAAGTCATATTTGCTGGCGTCGCCGTACGGCGCCATGCCCATTACCTTGAACTCGCCGTCGAGCATTTCGAAACCGAGGAACTCGGTGATCGCGCCGTACAGGCCGCCCAGCGAGTCCGGATCGAAGAATTCCTTGATCTTGTGGATCTTGCCGTTTTCGCCGTAGCCGAAGAAGGTAGTGGCGTACTCACCCTTACCGTCGATGCCCAGGATCGCGGTCTTCTCTTTGAAGCCCGAGCAGTGGTAGGCGCTGGAGGCGTGAGCCAGGTGGTGCTCGACCGGCTCGATCTTGACCTTTTTCGGATCGAAGCCCAGCTGCTCCAGGCACCAGACGATCTTCTTGCGGTAGCGCTTGTAGCGGCGGTTGCCCATCAGGATCGCGTCGAGTGCACGGTCCGGGGCGTACCAGTAACGCTTGGCATAGTGCCAGCGGGCCTTGCCGAACAGGCTGATCGGGGCGAACGGGATGGCCACCACGTCAACGTCGGACGGTTTGATGCCAGCCTGCTCCAGGCAGAACTTCGCCGACTCGTAGGGCATGCGGTTCTTCGCATGCTTGTCACGCACGAAGCGCTCTTCTTCGGCGGCGGCAATCAGCTTGCCGTCGATGTACAGGGCCGCGGAAGGGTCATGGCTAAGGGCGCCGGACAGGCCAAGAATCGTCAATGCCAAGGGATTAGCCTCTTCATTCGGTAGAGATGCGCCAGCGGCCTCGTGGGCGGGTGGCGGCTAAAAGGCGGGATTATAACGCAAACAATTCCAACTGGCCCTATCGCCGGCAAGCCGGCTCCCACAGGTGCGGCACTGCCTTTGCGAGCAGCGCTGTATCTGTGGGAGCCGGCTTGCCGGCGATTGGGCCAGCAAGGGCAACACTTTATTCAGCGATCAACCAGTCCATCCGGTAGCTGCCGGCGGTCTGCGCCAGCTCCTTGGCCAGCCAAGGCAGCAGCTCTTTGAGCTCTTCCTCGAGCCCCCACGGCGGGTTGGCGATGGCCAGGCCAGAGCCGTTCAGGCCCTGCGGGCTGTCCTGGTGGTGCACATACAGCTCTACCCGCAGCAGCTTCGGCGCGCCGGTGCTGGTGAGGTCCTGATAGAAACGGGTCAGCGAGCGCTGGTCCTTGATCGGGTACCAGATGGCGGCAACGGTCTGGCGCATGCGGCCGATCGCTTCCTTCAACGAGCTGGTGCAACGCTTGAGCTCGTCGGCCTGCTCGAACGGCGGGTCGATCAGCATGATCGCGCGCTTTTCCTGCACCGGCAGCAGCGCCCGCGGCACATGCCAGCCCTCACCCAGGTGCACCACCACGCGCGGGTCTTTCTTCATGTTCTCTTTGAGCAGCGGCCCGTCTTCGGGGTGCTTCTCGTTGAGCAGCGCGCGGTCCTGCTGACGCATCAGGCGACGGGCCAGTTCCGGCGAGCCCGGGTAGTAACGCAGCTCACCATCGGCATTCAGCCGCTTGATGACGCGCAGGTAGTCGGCAGCCATCGCCGGCAGATCATCGCGATTCCACAGGCGCGCAACACCTTCGAGGTATTCACCGGTTCGGGTCGCCTGATCGCCTTGCAGGTCGTACAGACCAAGGCCGGCGTGGGTGTCGATGTAGGCGAACGGCTGCTCCTTGCGCGACATCAGGGCGATGAGGCGGGTCAGCACGATGTGTTTGAGGACGTCGGCGTGGTTGCCGGCGTGGAAGGCGTGACGATAGTTCATGGCAACTCCTGCGAAGCCGGCAAGTTTACCTTGCCTTGCGGGCGGAGTCAGGCCCGGGTTGCTGACCGGCGGCGCCTGCTTCGCGGGTAAACCCGCTCCCACAGGGATCGCACTGTTATCAAGTTCAGTGCAGACCCTGTGGGAGCGGGTTTACCCGCGAAGCAGGCGCCGCCGATTCAACGGGTATTACTTGTCAGCGTGATACGCCGCATCAGCAGTCTCGAAGCGCTGCACCATCGCCTGCGACGGGCTACCCAGCTTGCTCACCACGTAGATGGCAATGCTGGCCAACAGGAAGCCCGGGATGATTTCGTACAGACCCCAGACATCGATCTGTTTCCACAGGATCACAGTCAGCGCACCCACGACGATACCGGCCAGGGCGCCATTACGGGTCATGCCCTTCCACAGCACCGAGATCAGCACCACCGGACCAAAGGCAGCACCGAAGCCGGCCCAGGCGTAGGCCACAAGGCCCAGCACGCGGTTTTCCGGGTTGGCGGCCATGGCGATGGCGATCAGCGCGACAGCCAGCACCATCAGGCGACCGACCCACACCAGCTCGACCTGCGAGGCGTTCTTGCGCAGGAAGGCCTTGTAGAAGTCCTCGGTCAAGGCGCTGGAGCACACCAACAGCTGGCAGCTCAAAGTACTCATCACCGCTGCCAGAATGGCCGACAGCAGCACACCGGCAATCCACGGGTTGAACAGGATCTTCGCCAGCTCGATGAACACACGCTCGTGGTTCTCGGTGACCGGGCCCGCCAGGTCAGGGTGCGCGGAGAAGTAGGCGATACCGAAGAAGCCCACGGCGCAAGTACCGGCCAGGCACAGGATCATCCAGGTCATGGAGATGCGACGCGCATTGGCGATCGACTTGACCGAATCGGCAGCCATGAAGCGCGCCAGGATGTGCGGCTGGCCGAAATAGCCCAGGCCCCAGCCCATCAGCGAGATGATGCCGACGAAGGTGGCGCCCTTGAGCATGTCGAAGTTGGCCGGATTCTGCGCTTCGATCGCCAGGAAGGTGGTGTCGAAACCGCCGGTGGAGATCAGCACGATGACCGGGGTCAGGATCAGCGCGAAGATCATCAGCGAGGCCTGTACGGTGTCGGTCCAGCTGACTGCCAGGAAACCACCTACGAAGGTGTAGGCGATGGTGGCAGCGGCACCGGCCCACAGCGCGGTTTCGTACGGCATGTCGAAGGTGCTTTCGAACAAGCGCGCACCGGCAACGATGCCAGAAGCACAGTAGATGGTGAAGAACACCAGGATGACGATCGCCGAGATGATCCGCAGCAACCCGCTCTTGTCTTCGAAGCGGCTGGAGAAGTAGTCAGGCAGGGTCAGCGCATCGCCGTTGTGCTCGGTCTGCACGCGCAGACGGCCGGCAACGAACAGCCAGTTGAGGTAGGCGCCGACGGTCAGGCCGATGGCGATCCAGGCTTCGGACAGGCCGGAGAAGTAGATGGCGCCCGGCAGGCCCATCAGCAGCCAGCCGCTCATGTCGGAAGCGCCAGCGGAAAGCGCGGTGACCACGCTACCCAGGCTACGACCGCCCAGGATGTAGTCGGAAAGGTTGTTGGTGGAGCGATAAGCCGCGAAGCCGATCAGCACCATTGCCGCGATATAGATCACGAAAGTGATCGTTAGTGGATTGCCCATGCGTGTGCCCTGGCGTTTGTTTTTATCTCATGCGCAACTGTTGCGAGACGGTTGCACCCAGGCGGCGCATCCTATTCAACAACATAAACTGGGTGCAACCATTTTTCATTTGCAAGTTGCACCCGCCCGTGCAATTTCCGTTAATACCGATTTTTTGCTCCCATTTGGAGCAAAAACACGTTTTTTCAGAAGAAAAAGCACCAAAAACGCCCCTTTTGGGGATGTGGTTAATCCCGTCGGACGAGTTGCACCTTTTCCACATAAAATTCGGGTTGCACCTAGTTGCACCCGAAATGTCCTACAAGATACTCTTGGCGCCAGCTAAGGCCACAGCCGTGGCAATAAAGAGGATAAGAAATGGCGACGACCACCCTTGGGGTCAAACTCGATGACCCTACCCGTGAGCGACTCAAAGCCGCTGCGCAGTCCATTGACCGCACGCCGCATTGGTTGATCAAGCAAGCGATCTTCAACTACCTGGAGAAGCTCGAGGGTGGTGCCACCCTGACCGAACTCAACGGTCATGCCAACAGCCTGGCCGATGATGCCGGCGAAGTCCAAGCGGACCACGCCCACCAGTGCTTCCTGGAGTTCGCCGAAAGCATTCTGCCGCAGTCGGTGCTGCGCTCCGCCATCACCGCCGCCTATCGCCGCCCCGAGCAGGAAGTGGTTCCGATGCTGCTGGAGCAGGCGCGCCTGAGCGCCCCGCTGGCCGAGGCGACCAACAAGCTGGCCGCCGGCATTGCCGAAAAGCTGCGCAATCAGAAGAGCGCGGGTGGCCGTGCAGGCATCGTCCAGGGCCTGCTGCAGGAATTCTCGCTGTCGTCGCAGGAAGGCGTGGCACTGATGTGCCTGGCCGAAGCGCTGCTGCGCATCCCCGATAAAGGTACACGTGACGCGCTGATTCGCGACAAGATCAGCACCGGCAATTGGCAGCCGCACCTGGGCAACAGCCCGTCGCTGTTCGTCAACGCCGCCACCTGGGGCCTGCTGCTGACCGGCAAGCTGGTCTCCACCCACAACGAATCCGGCCTCACCTCCTCGCTCACCCGCATCATCGGCAAGAGCGGCGAGCCGATGATCCGCAAGGGCGTCGACATGGCCATGCGCCTGATGGGCGAGCAGTTCGTCACCGGTGAAACCATCGCCGAAGCGCTGGCCAACGCCAGCCGTTTCGAATCCAAAGGCTTCCGTTATTCCTACGACATGCTCGGCGAAGCCGCACTCACCGAGCACGACGCGCAGAAATACCTGGCCTCCTACGAGCAGGCGATTCACTCGATCGGTAAGGCATCCCACGGCCGTGGCATCTATGAAGGCCCAGGCATCTCGATCAAGCTGTCGGCTCTGCACCCGCGCTACAGCCGCGCCCAGTACGAGCGCGTGATGGAAGAGCTGTACCCGCGCCTGCTGTCGCTGACCCTGCTGGCCAAGCAGTATGACATCGGCCTGAACATCGACGCCGAAGAAGCCGACCGCCTGGAGCTGTCGCTCGACCTGCTCGAACGCCTGTGCTTCGAACCGTCGCTGGCGGGCTGGAACGGTATCGGCTTTGTCATCCAGGCCTACCAGAAGCGCTGCCCGTACGTGATCGACTACGTCATCGACTTGGCCAAGCGCAGCCGCCACCGCCTGATGATCCGCCTGGTCAAAGGCGCCTACTGGGACAGCGAAATCAAGCGCGCCCAGGTCGAAGGCCTGGAAGGCTACCCGGTCTACACCCGCAAGGTGTACACCGACGTTTCCTACATCGCCTGCGCACGCAAACTGTTGGCGGTGCCGGAAGCCATCTACCCGCAGTTCGCCACCCACAACGCCCATACCCTGTCGGCCATCTACCACATCGCGGGTCAGAACTATTACCCCGGCCAGTACGAGTTCCAGTGCCTGCACGGCATGGGTGAACCGCTGTACGAACAGGTTGTGGGCAAAGTTTCCGAAGGCAAGCTGAACCGCCCGTGCCGCGTGTACGCACCGGTTGGCACCCACGAAACGCTGCTGGCCTACCTGGTGCGTCGCCTGCTGGAAAACGGCGCCAACACCTCGTTCGTCAACCGCATCGCCGACCATTCCATTTCCATCCAGGAACTGGTCGCCGACCCGGTGGCCAGCATCGAGCGCATGGGCACCCAGGAAGGCAGCCTCGGCCTGCCGCACCCGCGCATCCCGTTGCCGCGTGAGCTGTATGGCAGCGAGCGGGCCAACTCGGCCGGCATCGACATGGCCAACGAACACCGCCTGGCGTCGCTCTCCTGCGCCATGCTGGCCACTGCGCACAACGACTGGAAAGCCACGCCGCTGCTGGCCTGCGCTACCAGCGAGGTTGCTGTCGCACCGGTACTGAACCCAGCCGACCACCGCGATGTGGTCGGCCATGTGCAGGAAGCCACCGTTACCGACGTCGACAACGCCATCCAGTGCGCGCTCAATGCCGCACCGATCTGGCAGGCCACCCCGCCGGCCGAGCGCGCCGCGATCCTTGAGCGCACCGCCGACCTGATGGAAGCTGAAATCCAGCCCCTGATGGGCCTGCTCATCCGCGAGGCTGGCAAGACCTTCGCCAACGCCATCGCCGAAGTGCGCGAGGCCGTGGACTTCCTGCGCTACTACGCGGTGCAGGCACGCAACGATTTCAGCAACGACGCCCACCGCCCATTGGGCCCTGTGGTGTGCATCAGCCCATGGAACTTCCCGCTGGCGATCTTCACAGGCCAAGTGGCCGCAGCCCTGGCTGCCGGCAACCCGGTGCTGGCCAAACCTGCCGAGCAGACCCCACTGATCGCTGCCCAGGCCGTGCGCCTGCTGCTCGAAGCCGGCATCCCTGAAGGTGTGCTGCAGCTGCTGCCAGGCCGTGGCGAAACCGTCGGTGCAGGCCTGGTTGGTGACGAGCGCGTGAAGGGCGTGATGTTCACCGGCTCCACCGACGTTGCCCGCCTGCTGCAACGCAACGTCGCCGGTCGCCTTGATAACCAAGGCCGCCCAGTCCCGCTGATCGCCGAAACCGGCGGCCAGAACGCGATGATCGTCGACTCCTCGGCGCTCACCGAGCAGGTGGTGATCGACGTGGTGTCCTCCGCCTTCGACAGTGCCGGCCAGCGTTGCTCTGCCCTGCGCGTGCTGTGCCTGCAGGAAGACTCCGCCGACCGCGTGATCGAAATGCTCAAGGGCGCCATGGCCGAAAGCCGCCTGGGCAACCCGGACCGCCTGGCCGTGGACATTGGCCCGGTGATCGACGCCGAAGCCAAGGCTGGTATCGAGAAGCATATCCAGGGCATGCGCGAGAAAGGCCGTTCGGTCTACCAGGTGGCCATCGCCGATGCCGCCGAGATCAAGCGCGGCACCTTCGTCATGCCGACGCTGATCGAGCTGGACAGCTTTGACGAGCTCAAGCGCGAGATCTTCGGCCCGGTGCTGCACGTGGTGCGCTACAACCGCCGCAACCTCGACCAGCTGATCGAGCAGATCAACAACTCCGGTTACGGCCTGACCCTCGGCGTGCACACCCGCATCGACGAAACCATCGCCAAGGTGGTGGAGAACGCCAACGCCGGCAACATGTACGTCAACCGCAACATCGTCGGCGCAGTCGTCGGCGTGCAGCCGTTCGGTGGTGAAGGCCTGTCCGGCACCGGCCCGAAAGCTGGCGGCCCGCTGTACCTGTACCGCCTGCTGTCGACCCGCCCGGTCGACGCCATTGGCCGTCACTTCCAGCAACAGGATGGCGAAGGCAAGCCGGACCGTACCCTGCACGAGCAGTTGATCAAGCCGCTGCATAGCCTCAAGGCCTGGGCCGAGAGCAACCAGCAGGCCGACCTGGCCGCACTGTGCAGCCAGTTCGCCAGCCAGTCGCAGAGCGGCATCGCCCGCCTGCTGCCAGGCCCGACCGGCGAGCGCAACAGCTACACCATCCTGCCACGCGAGCACGTGCTGTGCCTGGCGGATAACGAGGCTGACCTGTTGGCGCAATTGGCTGCAGTGCTTGCAGTCGGTAGCTCGGCGGTGTGGGTAGACGGCGAGCCAGGCAAAGGCCTGCGTGGTCGACTGCCGAAGGAGCTGCAGGCCAAGGTCAAGCTGGTGGCGGACTGGAACAAGGATGAAGTGGCGTTCGATGCCGTGATCCACCATGGCGACTCGGACCAGCTGCGCGGCGTTTGCCAGCAGGTGGCCAAGCGGGCGGGTGCGATCGTTGGCGTGCACGGGCTGTCCAGCGGCGATCATCAGATTGCGCTGGAGCGGCTGGTGATCGAGCGGGCGGTGAGCGTGAATACCGCTGCTGCGGGCGGTAACGCCAGCTTGATGACCATTGGCTGAGGCCAGGGGTTGTTGATGAAAAAGGAGAGCTTCGGCTCTCCTTTTTCATGGGCGCATGTCTTGAAATATTTGGCACCCGTCAAATCGAAATCATTGTGACGGCTACCTTCCCATTCAAACGCTGCCTAAATCGATACCCATAAGCAAAGCCACAAGAACAATAAAAATCATGCCAGGCCAAACCAACAGACCCAACGCCATCCACAGCCAGTTAGCAACCGTGAAAGCAGAATTGATCTCCCCATCAATATCTCCCTCAGAAACGTTTATAGCCCGCTGCATCCTCACTATCAACCAGGTATTCAATACCGCCAAAAGAAACTGTAAATAAATAATGCCATAGACACTTTGCGTAACAAGCCCGTGGCTCAAAAAAAATGGAAGCACGCCAGTAGCGATGAGGCCCGAGGTAAGCGCAAGCGGCGACCATTGATACTTTCGCCCCGAACAACGAAGCTTCTTATCGACACGTATCAGCAGCGCATAAATAAAAAACACAGTAAAGAATGCACGCACCAAGGGCAACACTCGCTCTCCAGAATAGACTCTGTGAGACACCCAACTACGATAGAAACAATAGAGCCAATACCAACCAAATATAAAAAAGCTTACGACCGCGACTTTCTTTAAAGACACTACAAAAAACTGCTGCCCCTCAGCAGTCGGTACATTTTCTTGTTCTAGCATGACTAGCAACTCTTGACGCTAATAGAGCCTGCTATTGAATATTCATTTTCACCTGAAATATGCCATACGCTTCCGAGCCATAAGTAAGACTTTTCTGATAGCCACACAAGCCCGAAACATTCAGGACTGTAACCAACCATCATCTGGATCAATCATGGTGGTAACCCCAATGGGCCACCCCTAGACTCGGCTGACGCCCGTTCAAGGACCGCCCCCATGCCCGATACCCTGCTCAGCCCCCGCAACCTCGCCTTCGAGCTCTACGAAGTCCTCGACGCCGAAGCCCTGACCCAACGCCCGCGCTTCGCCGAGCACAGCCGCGAGACCTTCGATGCGGCGTTGACCACCGCGCGCACCATCGCCGAAAAGTTCTTCGCCCCGCACAACCGCAAGGCCGACGAAAACGAACCGCGCTACGTGGGCGGCTGCGCCGAGCTGATCCCCGAGGTAAAACCTGCGGTCGATGCCTTCCTTGAGGCGGGTTTCCTCAACGCCAACCGCGATTTCGAGGTCGGCGGCATGCAGTTGCCCAGCCTGGTTTCGCAGGCCTGCTTCGCGCACTTCCAGGCCGCCAACGCCGGCACAACGGCCTACCCGTTCCTGACCATGGGTGCTGCCAACCTGATCGAAAGCTTCGGCAGCGAGGAACAGAGGCGCCTGTTCCTGCAACCGATGATCGAAGGTCGCTTTTTCGGCACCATGGCGCTGACCGAACCGCATGCGGGCTCTTCGCTGGCCGATATCCGCACCCGCGCCGAACCTGCCGGGGATGGCAGCTACCGGATCAAGGGCAACAAGATCTTCATCTCCGGCGGCGACCACGAGCTGTCGGAAAACATCGTGCACATGGTCCTGGCCAAGCTGCCCGATGCACCACCCGGCGTGAAGGGCATCTCGCTGTTCATCGTGCCCAAGTTCCTGGTCAACCAGGACGGCAGCCGCGGCGGGCGCAACGACGTGCTGCTGGCAGGCCTGTTCCATAAGATGGGCTGGCGCGGCACCACTTCGACAGCGCTGAATTTCGGCGACAACGGCCAGTGCGTCGGCTACCTGGTAGGCCAGCCGCATCAGGGCCTGGCCTGCATGTTCCAGATGATGAACGAGGCGCGCATCGGCGTCGGCATGGGCGCGGTGATGCTCGGCTATGCCGGCTACCTGTATTCGCTGGAATACGCGCGCCAGCGGCCGCAGGGTCGGCTGCCAGACAACAAGGACCCGCACAGCCCTGCGGTGCCGATCATTGGCCACACCGACGTCAGGCGCATGCTGCTGACACAGAAGGCTTACGTGGAAGGCGCCTTCGACCTGGGCTTGTATGCCGCACGGTTGTTCGACGACACCCATACGGCAGGCAGCGAATCCGCCCGCCAGCAAGCGCAGGAACTGCTCGACCTGCTGACGCCCATCGTCAAATCCTGGCCATCGAGCTTCTGCCTCAAGGCCAACGAGCTGGCTATCCAGGTCCTCGGTGGCCACGGCTATACCCGCGAATACCCAGTGGAACAGTACTACCGCGACAACCGCCTGAACCCCATCCACGAAGGCACCGAGGGTATCCAGTCACTCGACCTGCTGGGCCGCAAACTGGCGCAGAATAACGGCGCCGGCCTCAAGCAACTGATCCGCCTGATCGCCAGCACCGCCGAACGCGCCAGCCATCACCCGAGCCTGGATGCCATGCGCCAACCGCTGGAGCAACTGGTCAATCGCCTGCAGGGCGTAACCCTGGCCCTGCTCGGCGACCTGGCAGAAGGCAAAGTCGCGGGCGCCCTGGCTAATTCGGCCCTGTACCTCAAAGCCTTCGGCCACTGCGTGATCGGCTGGCGCTGGCTGGAACAAGCCATTCACGCCGAACTCGGCTTGCTCAAGGGCAATGCTGCGGACCGCGACTTCTACCTGGGCAAGTTGCAGGCCGCGCGTTATTTCCTGACCTGGGAAGTACCTGGCTGCCATAATGAGCTGGCATTGCTCGAGGCACGCGACGATACCTGCCTCGGTATGCAAGACGAGTGGTTCTAGGGGGAGCCACCGTGCACACGGAGGTTTTCCCATGTTCGATTCCAGCGCCCTGCTGCGCCAGCGCTTTGCCGCGCTGCACAGCACGGCCGAGTTGTTTTCGCTGCGCCATGTAAAACAGTCGCACCAGGCGCTTTCGGTACGCCGCAATGTGGCCGAGCCGCCCTTGTTCAGCCAGGACGAGGGCGCCATGCTCACCGTGCGGGTCAACGGCGTGGAGGCTTACGCGGCCACGGCGGACCTGTCCCAGCAGGGCCTGCAACGTGCTCTGGAGCACGCCGAGGCACTGGCCTGGCAAATCGCCAGGCACAGCCTGCTCGACCTGCGCGACCAGCCAGTGACCAGCGCGCGCCACGACCATGTCTCACCGAACTTCGACCGCCCGCTGCCCACCCTTGCCGACTGCCTCGGCCTGCTTGCTGCCGAATCGGCCAGCGTGCCCAAGGACAGCCGCCTGGTGGACTGGCAGGCGAGCCTGAGCCAGAGCCTGGTCGAGCAAACCTACCTGAACTCCGCCGGCGCCGAACTGCGCCACGCTCAGCGCTTCCTGTTCCCGGGCCTGGGCGTAACGGCCAGCGACGGCCAGGACAGCCAGAGCCGCAGCCTGGGCCGGGACAACTTCGGCCAGCAGGGCGGCTTCGAGATCATCGAGCGCTGCGGCCTGGTGGGTGCTGCCCGCCGGGTTGCTGACGAAGCGCTGCAACTGCTGCTGGCACCTAACACGCCCAGCGGCCAGCGCGACCTGCTGCTGATGCCCGACCAGATGATGCTGCAGATTCACGAGTCCATCGGCCACCCTCTGGAGATGGACCGCATCCTCGGCGACGAGCGCAACTACGCCGGCACCAGCTTCGTCAAAGCCAGCGACTTCGGCCATTTGCAGTACGGCTCTCCACTGCTCAACGTCACCTTCGACCCGACCATCGCTGAAGAGCTTGCCAGCTACAGCTACGACGATGACGGCAGCCAGGCCAGCAAACAGTTCCTGATCCGCGAGGGCCTGCTGCTGCGGCCGTTGGGTGGCGCGCTGTCGCAGTTCCGTTCGGGCCTCGATGGCGTCGCCAACAGCCGCGCCTGCGGCTGGAACCGCGCACCGATCGATCGCATGGCCAACCTCAATATCGAGCCGGGCGATCAACCCCTTGAGCAGCTGATCCAGGGTATCGAGCACGGCATCCTGATGCGCACCAACCGCTCGTGGTCCATCGACGATGCGCGCAACAAGTTCCAGTTCGGCTGCGAATGGGGCCAACTGATCGAAAATGGCGAGCTCAAGGGCATCGTCAAGAACCCCAACTACCGCGGCATCTCCGCGCAGTTCTGGCGCAATCTTTCTGCGGTCGGCGACCTCAGCACCTTCCAGGTACTGGGCACGCCCAACTGCGGCAAGGGTGAACCCAACCAGGTGGTGCGGGTCGGCCATGCCGCCCCAGCCTGCGTGTTCCGCCAGATCGACGTATTCGGAGGGGACGCCTGATGAGCGCCACGCCACGACACGCTTTCGAGCAACTGGTCAGCGCCCTGCGCGCTGCACGGCAGCCAGAAGAACAGTTCACCCTCGGCTACAGCGCTGAACAATCGCAGTTCGTGCGCTTCAACCACGCCAAGGTGCGCCAGGCCGGCGAGGTCAGCCAGGCCAGTGCGCAGCTGCGGCTGATCCGCGACGGGCGTCAGGCCGAACAGCAGGTCACCTTGAGCGGCGATGCGCAGCTGGACCAACAGCGCCTGCACGAGGCCCTGGAGCAGCTGCGTCAGACCTTGCCACTGCTGGCTGTCGACCCTTACCTGCGCCTGGACGAAAACGCCTGGCACAGCCACAGCTTGCAGGAACAGGCATTGCCTGAACTTAGCGAAGTATTGGCGCTGCTTGACCGCGAAGCTGGCGACCTTGACTTGGTCGGCATCTACGCCGCAGGCCCGATCAGCCGGGGTTTTGCCAGTTCGTATGGGGCCTTCGGCTGGCACCAGGCTAACAGCTTCAACTTCGACTGGAGCCTGTTCCACAGCAACGGCCAGGCCGTGAAGGCCAACTATGCCGGCCAGTTGTGGAATGCCGAGGACTTCACCGCACGGCTGCGCCAGGCGCGGGAGCAATTGGGCTTCCTCGGCCGCCCGGCCGTTACGCTCAAGCCCGGCAGCTACCGCGCCTACCTGGCGCCTGCCGCCATGGACGAAATCGCCGGCATGTTGTGCTGGGGCGGGTTTTCCGCGCAGGCCCTGGCCACTGGCAACAGCGCATTGCAACGCTTGTACAACGGTGATGCAAAGCTGAGCCCGCTGGTCAGCTTCGATGAGCAGGTCAGTGGGTCGTTGAGCCCGGCGTTTTCCGATGAGGGTTCGCCGCGCCTTGATGTTCCGCTGATACATGACGGCCAGGCTGCGGACAGGCTGGTCAGTGCGCGCAGCGCCGTCGAGTTCGAGTTGCTTGCCAATGGCGCGGACAGCTATGAGTCGCCCTGCGCGCTGAGCCTTGCAGCGGGCACCTTGGCGAATGACGAGATCCTTCAACGGCTGGGCACAGGCCTGTACATCAGTAACCTCTGGTACCTGAACTACTCCGACCTGCCGGCGGCGCGCATGACCGGGCTGACCCGCTTTGCCACCTTCTGGGTGGAGAACGGTGAGATTCAGGGGCCGGTGAGCACCATGCGCTTCGACGACAGCCTTTACAGTCTGCTGGGCAGCCAGTTGGAAGACCTGACCCGTGAGCGGGAGATGATCCTGTCGACCAGTACCTATGGGCAGCGCAGCACCGGTTCGAGCCATTTGCCGGGGGCGCTGGTCAAAGGGCTGACCCTGACTTTGTGATTGGCCATCCGGGCCTCATCGCCGGCAAGCCGGCTCCCACAGTGTCCGCGGCGAAACGGAACGTGTGGGAGCCGGCTTGCCGGCGATGAGGCCCGGACAGACGGAAGAGGAAGCCATGCCAGAACGCACCCCGCTGGACCCCACCACCGCCCGCTGGATCCCCTGGGTGGTGGCCATCGCCTTTTTCATGCAGTCCCTGGACGGCACTATCCTCAACACCGCCCTGCCGGCCATGGCCCGCTCACTGGAAGAAGACCCGCTGCGCATGCAAGGCGTAATCATCGCCTACATGCTCACCGTGGCTCTGCTGATCCCGGCCTCGGGCTGGATCGCCGACCGTTTTGGCACCAAACGCATCTTCTTCAGCGCCATCCTGCTGTTCAGTTTCGGCTCGTTGCTGTGCGCCATGGCCAACAGCCTGGGCTTTCTGATCCTCGCCCGCGTCGTGCAGGGCCTGGGCGGCGCCCTGATGCTGCCGGTCGGGCGGCTGGTGGTGCTGCGCGCCTACCCGCGTACCGAGCTGGTGCGGATCATGAGCTTCATCACCATCCCCGGCCTGCTCGGCCCGCTGCTTGGCCCGACCCTGGGCGGCTGGCTGGTCGAGATCCTCACCTGGCACTGGATCTTCCTGCTCAACCTGCCGGTCGGTGCAATCGGCTGTTACGCCGTATGGAAGTTCATCCCCGACCTGCGCGGCGCCGAACGCACCACCTTCGATGGCCCTGGGTTCATTCTGTTTGGCGCGGCGATGGTGCTGATCACCATCGCCATGGAAGGCTTGGGCGAGTTGCACCTGCCGCACCTGCGGGTGATGCTGTTGCTGTTCGCCGGCATGGCCTGCCTGGCCGCGTACTGGCTACGCGCCGGGCGCGACCCCGAGCCCCTGTTCTCGCCCAGCCTGTTCCGTGTGCGCACCTTCGCCATCGGTATCCTCGGCAACCTGTTCGCGCGCCTGGGCAGTGGTGCCCTGCCCTTCCTGGTGCCATTGCTGCTGCAGGTGGCGCTAGGCTATTCGCCGGCCCAGGCCGGCATGAGCATGATCCCGCTGGCGGCAGCGGCAATGGTCGCAAAATCCATCGCCCGGCCCCTGATCGAGCGGCTCGGCTACCGCATCGTGCTGACCGGCAACACCTTGCTGCTCGGCCTGCTGCTGGCCAGCCTAGGGCTGGTCGACGAACAGACGCCCTATGCCGTGCTGCTGGTGCAACTGGCGCTGCTGGGTGCGGTGAACTCCATGCAGTTCACCGCGATGAACACGGTGACCCTGATCGACCTCGACGACGCCAGCGCTAGCAGTGGCAACAGCCTGCTGTCGGTGGTCGCGCAACTGTCGCTGAGCCTGGGCGTGGCCTGTGCCGGCGCTCTGCTCGGTGGCTTTACCGCAGCCGGCAGCGCTGATGGGGTGGAAACCACGTTGGGCGCCTTCCAGCTGACCTTCGTGACCATCGGCATCATGGCCATGTTGGCGGCGGCGATCTTCCTGCAACTGGCGCCGACGGACGGAAGGCGTGCCCGTCGTCCGGAACCGCACATGGAGTCGTAGGGCGAATGGCCATGAGGCTGGTAGACTGTGCGGCATTTTTCGCTTCGCAACGCAGGCCTGCCTCGTGACCACCGAAACCACCGCTTTTGCCACCTTGCCGCTGTCCGCCGCCATGCTGGCCAACCTGGACGCCCTCGGCTATGCCGCGATGACGCCAATCCAGGCCCAGAGCCTGCCCGTCATCCTCAGGGGCCAGGACCTGATTGCCCAGGCCAAGACCGGCAGCGGCAAGACCGCCGCCTTCGGCATCGGCCTGCTCAACCCGATCAACCCGCGCTACTTCG
>Ga0213827_1000534_pt1 | contig 28862 bp, 25 predicted proteins | sample MC6MC0898MG_FD_180669 | JGI IMG/M metagenome (GOLD analysis project Ga0213827, IMG submission 180669) | Enriched soil aggregate microbial communities from Iowa State University, Ames, United States - MC6-MC0898-MG | ecosystem: Environmental > Terrestrial > Soil > Unclassified | place: USA: Iowa...
CACCGCCTGGAAAAAGTCCTGATCGTCGACGACAAGTTCAGCCTCAAGGGCATGATGACCGTCAAGGACATCGAAAAAGCCAAGGCCTACCCGCTGGCCAGCAAGGACGACCAAGGTCGTCTGCGCGTCGGCGCTGCTGTCGGCACCGGCAAGGACACCGGCGAGCGCGTTGCCGCCCTGGTTGCCGCCGGCGTTGACGTGGTGGTGGTCGACACCGCCCACGGTCACTCCAAAGGCGTGATCGACCGCGTTCGCTGGGTCAAAGAGACCTACCCGCAAGTGCAGGTGATCGGCGGCAACATCGCCACCGGCGCTGCGGCCAAGGCCCTGGCTGAAGCCGGCGCCGACGCTGTCAAGGTCGGTATCGGCCCAGGCTCGATCTGCACCACCCGTATCGTCGCCGGTGTTGGCGTGCCGCAAATCAGCGCCATCGCCAACGTCGCCGCCGCACTGGAAGGCACCGGTGTGCCACTGATCGCCGACGGCGGCATCCGCTTCTCGGGTGACCTGTCCAAGGCCATCGTTGCCGGTGCTTCCTGCGTGATGATGGGTTCGATGTTCGCCGGTACCGAAGAAGCGCCGGGTGAAGTCGAGCTGTTCCAGGGCCGTTCGTACAAGGCCTACCGCGGCATGGGCTCGCTGGGTGCCATGGCACAGGCGCAAGGCTCGTCCGACCGTTACTTCCAGGACTCCTCGGCCGGCGCCGAGAAGCTGGTACCGGAAGGTATCGAAGGCCGTGTTCCTTACAAAGGCGCCCTGGCCGCGATCATCCACCAGCTGATGGGCGGCCTGCGTTCGTCCATGGGCTACACCGGCAGCGCGACCATCGAAGAGATGCGCACCAAGCCGGAATTCGTACGCATCACCGGTGCCGGCATGGCCGAGTCCCACGTGCATGACGTGCAGATCACCAAAGAAGCCCCTAACTACCGCGTAGGCTGAGGCTTCCAGCAACATCAGCATGCGGGGCTGTCACGACAGCCCCGCGTCGTTTCCGATTTCCACTGACGAGATTGAGTCATGGCCCTCGACATTCACGCTCACCGCATCCTGATCCTCGACTTCGGTTCCCAGTACACCCAGTTGATCGCCCGCCGCGTGCGCGAGATCGGTGTCTACTGCGAACTGCATCCGTTCGACATGGACGATGAAGCGATCCGCGAATTCAACCCGCGCGGCATCATCCTCGCTGGCGGCCCCGAGTCGGTCCACGAAGCCAACAGCCCGCGTGCACCGCAGGCCGTGTTCGACCTGAACGTACCGCTGCTGGGCATCTGCTACGGCATGCAGACCATGGCCGAGCAGCTGGGCGGCAAGGTCACCGGTTCCGACCTGCGCGAATTCGGCTACGCCCGCGTTGACGTAGTCGGCAAGAGCCGCCTGCTGGACGGCATCGAAGACCACGTCGACGGTGACGGCGTACTGGGCCTGGACGTGTGGATGAGCCACGGCGACAAGGTCACCCAGATGCCGGGCGACTTCCACGTGCTGGCCAGCACCCCGAGCTGCCCGATTGCCGGCATGTTCGACGATGCGCGCGGCTACTACGGCGTGCAGTTCCACCCGGAAGTGACCCACACCAAGCAGGGCGGTCGCATCCTGTCCCGCTTCGTCCAGGACATCTGTGGCTGTGAAGCCCTGTGGACCCCATCCAACATCGTCGAAGACGCCATCGCCCAGGTGCGTGAGCAAGTCGGTTCGGCCAACGTCCTGCTCGGCCTGTCCGGCGGCGTCGACTCGTCCGTGGTTGCCGCACTGCTGCACCGCGCCATTGGCGACCAGCTGACCTGCGTCTTCGTCGACAACGGCCTGCTGCGCCTGCACGAAGGCGACCAGGTGATGGCCATGTTCAAAGAGAACATGGGCGTCAAGGTGATCCGTGCCGACGCCGAAGCTCAGTTCCTGGGTAACCTGGAAGGCGAAGCCGACCCTGAGAAGAAGCGCAAGATCATTGGCCGCACCTTCATCGACATCTTCGATGCCGAAGCCAGCAAACTGGACAACATCCAGTTCCTCGCCCAGGGCACCATCTACCCGGACGTGATCGAGTCGGCTGGCGCCAAGAGCGGCAAGGCCCACGTGATCAAGTCGCACCACAACGTGGGTGGCCTGCCGGAGGAAATGAACCTCAAGCTGGTCGAGCCGCTGCGTGAACTGTTCAAGGACGAAGTGCGCAAGATCGGCCTGGAGCTGGGCCTGCCGTACGACATGGTCTACCGCCACCCGTTCCCGGGCCCGGGCCTGGGCGTGCGTATACTGGGTGAAGTGAAGAAGGAATACGCCGACATCCTGCGTCGCGCCGACCACATCTTCATCGAAGAGCTGCGCAAAGCCGACTGGTACCACAAGACCAGCCAGGCGTTCGTGGTGTTCCAGCCGGTGAAATCGGTTGGCGTCGTTGGCGACGGCCGTCGCTACGCTTGGGTCGTGGCCCTGCGTGCCGTTGAGACCGTGGACTTCATGACTGCGCGTTGGGCACACCTGCCGTACGAGCTGCTGGAGACCGTCAGCGGCCGTATCATCAACGAAATCGAAGGCATCTCGCGCGTCACTTACGACGTGTCGAGCAAGCCGCCGGCCACGATCGAGTGGGAATAAGTTGAGCCTCAAGGGCGCCGCAAGGCGCCCTTGTCGTATCTGGCCGCGACTGGCCACATACCCTCCTGTGACAAGACTTCACTTAATCTTTCCCATTTGCAGGTGTATCGTATTCGCCCTTCATCGCCAGCCACTGCTGGCAGACTGATTGCGCAGAACACGAGGTACCCGCACCGATGTCCTTCACCCGTCGACAAATGCTCAAAGGCCTCACCGGCCTGGTTGTGGTAGGCCTGGGCGCGGGAGGCGCGGCGCGGTACTGGCTGGGCAAGGTCGAGGACGAGAACGCCGGGCACGACTACGAGCTGATCGCCGCGCCCTTGGACGTCGAGCTGGTGCCGGGCTTCAAGACCGAGGCCTGGGCGTTCGGCCCTTCGGCGCCGGGTACCGAACTGCGGGTTCGTCAAGGCACCTGGTTGCGGGTGCGCTTCATCAACCACCTGCCGGTCGAGACCACCATCCACTGGCATGGCATCCGCCTGCCGTTGGAAATGGACGGTGTGCCGTATGTGTCGCAGCTGCCGGTCAAGCCGGGCGAGTACTTCGATTACAAATTCCGCGTGCCGGACGCAGGCAGTTACTGGTACCACCCGCATGTCAGCAGCTCCGAAGAACTGGGCCGCGGCCTAGTCGGCCCGCTGATCGTCGAGGAGCGTGAGCCCACCGGCTTCCTGCATGAGCGCACGATGAGCCTGAAGAACTGGCACGTGGACGAGCAGGGCGCCTGGCTGCCGTTCAGCATCCCCCGTGAGGCCGCGCGCAACGGCACGGCCGGGCGGTTGATCACCATCAATGGCCAGGCTGAATCGGTGACCGAACTGCCGGCCGGGCAGGTGGTGCGCCTGCGCCTGCTCAACCTGGACAACACCTGGACCTACCGCCTGAACCTCAAGGGCAACTACGAGGCGAAGATCTACGCCCTCGATGGCAACCCGGTCACTCCGCGTGACCTGGGCGACGAATACTGGCTGGGCCCTGGCATGCGTATCTGCCTGGCGATCCGCATTCCCGAGGCGGGCGAAGAGATTTCCCTGCGTGACGGCTTCGTGCGCCTGGGCACCTTGCGTTCGGTGGCCAGCAACGATGCGCCGAGCGACTGGCCGCCCGCCCTGCCGCCGAACCCGGTGGCCGAGCCGGACCTGGAGAATGCCGAAAAGCTGAACTTCAATTTCGAGTGGGTCGGCAAGGTTTCGGTCAACACCGAGAACGGCAGGCCGCCGAGCCTGTGGCAGATCAACGGCCAGGCATGGGATATCACCGACAAGACGTGCGCCGACCGGCCGATCGCCACGCTGCAGAAAGGCAAAAGCTACATTTTCGAGCTGAAGAACATGACCCAGTACCAGCACCCGATCCACCTGCATGGCATGAGCTTCAAGGTGATCGCCTCCAACCGCCGTGACATCGTCGAGCCGTGGTTCACTGACACCTACCTGCTGGGCAAGAACGAGCGCGCCCAGGTGGCGCTGGTGGCGGATAACCCGGGTACGTGGATGTTCCACTGCCACGTCATCGACCACATGGAAACCGGCCTGATGGCCGCGATCGCGGTGGTCTGATGCGCCCGCAGATCATCGATCGCAGCCGCGATCAGGAATTCATGCGCCTGGCCCTGGCCCTGGCTGCCGAAGGTGCAGCCATGGGCGAGGTACCGGTAGGTGCGGTGCTGGTGCAGCATGGTCAGGTGATAGGGCAGGGTTTCAACCGGCCTATCTTTGACAGTGACCCCAGTGCCCATGCCGAGATGGTCGCCATTCGCGCTGCAGCGAAATCCGCCAGCAATTACCGGCTGCCGGGCAGCACCTTGTACGTGACGCTGGAGCCTTGCAGCATGTGCGCAGGGTTGATTGTGCATTCGCGGGTGGCGCGGGTGGTGTATGGCGCGCTGGAGCCCAAGGCTGGCATCGTGCAGAGCCAGGGGCAGTTCTTCAGCCAAGGGTTTCTCAACCATCGGGTAGTATTCGAGGGTGGGGTGCTGGCCGAGGAATGCGGGCAAATCCTCAGTGACTTCTTCAAGGCTCGCCGGGCCAAGGGTTAACCTGTTCTGGCCCCATCGCCGGAAGCCGGCTCCCACAGGTACGGTACAACCCTCAGGACTTGCGCTAACCCTGTGGGAGCCGGCTTGCCGGCGAAGAGGCCAGTACAGGGTCACATCGGCGGTGACTGTTCCGCCGGCTTGTCCTTGTTGACCCCCGGCACGTGCAGGTTGCCTTCGGCCACCTGGCCCTCGAGCTGCGGCTGGGTTACCCAGGTGAGGATGTCGTAGTAGCGGCGGATGTTGGCCACGAAGTGCACTGGCTCACCGCCGCGGGCATAGCCGTACTTGGTCTGGCGGAACCACTGCTTCTGCGACAGGCGCGGCAGCATCTTTTTCACGTCCAGCCATTTGTTCGGGTCGAGTTTCTCGCGCTTGGCCAGCGTGCGTGCGTCTTCCAGGTGGCCGCTGCCGACGTTGTAGGCGGCCAGGGCGAACCAGGTGCGGTCCGGCTCCTTGATGCTGTCGTCGAGCTGTTCCTTGATCAGCATGAAGTACTTGGCGCCGCCCTGGATGCTCTGTTTCGGGTCCAGGCGGTTGGATACGCCCATGGCTTGGGCGGTGCGCTGGGTCAGCATCATCAGGCCGCGTACGCCGGTCTTGGAGGTAACCTCCGGCTGCCACATGGATTCCTGATAACCGATCGCCGCCAGCAGGCGCCAGTCGACCTGTTCGACCTTTGCGTAGCTCTTGAAGTGCTTTTCGTACTTGGGCAGGCGCTGCTGCAAGTGCTGGGCGAAGGTATAGGCACCCACGTAGCCGAGCACGTCGACATGGCCGTAGTAACGGTCTTTCAGGCGCTGCAGGGTGCCGTTCTTCTGTGATTTGTCGAGAAACTCGTTCACTTCGTTGAGCAGGCTGTTGTCGTCGCCGGGGGCTACGGCCCAACGTTGGTCACGCGTGTCGCCGAGGTCGAAGGCAACCCGTACATTGGGGAAGTACACCTGGTTCATTGACAGCTCGTTGGAATCGACCAGGGTCAAGTCGATCTGCCCTTCATCGACCATGCGCAGCAGGTCGACCACTTCGACCGCGTCGGACTCTTCGTATTCCAGGCCCGGGTACTGCCTTTTCAGGTCAGCCAGCTGGTCGGCATGGCTGCTGCCTTTGAGCACCATGATCTTCTTGCCAACCAGGCCCTTGGGGTTGGTGGGGCGCGACCGGCCATTGCGGTAGATGACCTGCGGGGTCACTTCCAGGTACGGGTGCGAGAATTTTGCCTGGGTCTTGCGCCGCTCGCTGCTGACCAGGCCGGCCGCCGCCAGCACCGGGCCGGACGGTTTGCTCAGGTCGTCGAAAATTTCGTCGAGGTTGTCGGCCGTCTCGATCTCCAGCTTCACGCCCAGATCATCGGCGAAACGTTTGACCAGCTCGTACTCGAAGCCGGTTTCGCCGTTGCGGTCCTGGAAGTAGGTGGCCGGGCTGTTGCGGGTTATCACGCGCAGCACGCCATCCTCCTTCACGCGCTCGAGGGTGCTGGGTTTTTCAACGCAGGCACCGAGCATCAGAAAGAGACCGGTTGCTAAAAGCCATTTGGCGCAACGCTGGCGCAAAGCAGTGTGGGCGAACATAGCTTGCAGTATACGCAAAGGATGGAGCCCGCCATATCTCGACAACTGATAGCTTGTCTGGTAGCGCAGTCTGTGTTGCACCGGCCCCATCGGACCCGCCCCATACTCAAGGTTGGCGCAGTCCTGTGGGAGCCGGCTTGCCTGCGATGGGGCCGGGGCAGGCAAAACAAGTCAAAATTTTTTGACCCGAAAGTCCGGTTCCACCGCCCGGCAGGCTTGGCTTAGAGCAGGTGCCGAAAGCGGTTGAATTAGGCTAGAATGCACGGCCTCTAAGCACACCCCTTCCTGAGGCTGTCCCGACGATGTTGATCCTGCGCGGCGCTCCTGCCCTTTCTGCCTTTCGCCACGGTAAATTACTCGAGCAACTGAGCCAGAAAGTCCCCGCTGTTACTGGTTTGTATGCCGAATTTGCCCACTTCGCCGATGTTGACGGCGAGCTGACCGCCGACCAGCAGCAGGTGCTGGGCCGTCTGCTCAAGTACGGCCCGAGCGTGCCGGTGCAGGAGCCGACCGGCCGCCTGTTCCTGGTCGTGCCGCGCCTGGGCACCATTTCGCCCTGGGCCAGCAAGGCCAGCGACATCGCTCATAACTGCGGCCTGCAGTCGATCCAGCGCCTGGAGCGCGGCATCGCCTACTACGTTGCTGGTAACCTGAGCGATGCTGACGCTGAAGTCGTTGCCGCCGAGCTGCACGACCGCATGACCCAGCGCGTACTGGCCCAGCTGGAGCAGGCATCCGACCTGTTCAGCCACGCCCAGCCCAAGCCGATGACCTCGGTCGACATCCTGGCCGGTGGCCGCGACGCGCTGGCCAAGGCCAACATCGACCTGGGCCTGGCCCTGGCCGAAGACGAGATCGACTACCTGGTCAATGCTTTCCAGGGGCTCAAGCGCAACCCGAACGACATCGAACTGATGATGTTCGCCCAGGCCAACTCCGAGCACTGCCGCCACAAGATCTTCAACGCCAGTTGGGATATCGATGGCCAGGACCAGGAAAAAAGCCTGTTCGGCATGATCAAGAACACCTACCAGATGCACAGCGAAGGCGTGCTGTCTGCGTACAAGGACAACGCCTCGGTGATCGTCGGCAACGTTGCCGGCCGTTTCTTCCCGAACCCTGAAACCCGCCAGTACGGTGCGGTGCAGGAGCCGGTGCACATCCTGATGAAGGTCGAAACGCACAACCACCCGACCGCCATCGCCCCGTTCTCCGGCGCCTCCACCGGCTCCGGTGGCGAGATCCGCGACGAAGGTGCTACTGGCCGTGGCGCCAAGCCCAAGGCCGGCCTCACCGGTTTCACCGTGTCCAACCTGCGTATCCCGGGCTTCGAACAGCCATGGGAACAGGCGTACGGCAAGCCGGAGCGTATCGTCGACGCCCTCGACATCATGATCGAAGGCCCGCTGGGCGGCGCCGCGTTCAACAACGAATTCGGACGCCCGGCCCTGACCGGCTACTTCCGTACCTTCGAGCAGTCCATCAACACCCCGCACGGCGAAGAAGTGCGCGGCTATCACAAGCCGATCATGCTCGCAGGCGGCATGGGCAACATCCGTGAAGACCACGTGCAGAAGGCGGAGATCACCGTCGGCGCCAAGCTGATCGTGCTCGGCGGCCCGGCCATGCTGATCGGCCTGGGTGGCGGCGCGGCGTCGTCGGTTGCCACCGGCGCAAGCTCCGCTGACCTGGACTTCGCCTCGGTGCAGCGCGAAAACCCGGAAATGGAGCGCCGTTGCCAGGAAGTCATCGACCGTTGCTGGCAGCTGGGCGACAACAACCCGATCGCCTTCATCCACGACGTCGGCGCCGGTGGTATCTCCAACGCCTTCCCTGAGCTGGTCAACGACGGTGGCCGCGGTGGCCGCTTCGAACTGCGCAACGTACCCAATGACGAGCCGGGCATGGCCCCGCACGAAATCTGGAGCAACGAATCGCAGGAACGTTACGTGCTGGCCGTCAGCGCCGTCGACTTCGAACGCTTCCAGGCCATCTGCGAGCGCGAGCGCTGCCCGTTCGCCGTCGTTGGCGAGGCAACCGAAGAGCCGCACCTGACCGTTACCGACAGCCACTTTGGCAACACCCCGGTGGACATGCCGCTCGACGTGCTGCTGGGCAAACCGCCACGCATGCACCGCTCGGTCACCCGCGAAGCCGAACTGGGCGATGACTTCGACCCAAGCAAAGTGGACCTGGACAACGCCGTGCAGCGTGTCCTGAACCACCCGGCAGTGGCCAGCAAGAGCTTCCTGATCACCATCGGCGACCGCACCATCACCGGCCTGGTTGCCCGCGACCAGATGGTCGGCCCGTGGCAGGTACCGGTGGCCGACTGCGCCGTCACCGCCACCAGCTTCGACGTTTACACCGGTGAAGCCATGGCCATGGGCGAGCGTACCCCGCTGGCGCTGCTGGATGCCCCGGCGTCCGGCCGCATGGCCATCGGCGAAACCCTGACCAACCTGGCGGCCTCGCGCATCGATAAGCTGTCCGACATCAAACTGTCGGCCAACTGGATGTCCGCTGCCGGTCACCCAGGTGAAGACGCCCGCCTGTACGACACCGTCAAGGCTGTCGGCATGGAGCTGTGCCCGGAGCTGGGCATCACCATCCCGGTCGGCAAAGACTCGATGTCGATGAAGACCAAGTGGAGCGAAGAGGGCGTCGAGAAGAGCGTCACCTCGCCGATGTCCCTGATCATCACCGGCTTTGCGCCAGTCACCGACATCCGCAAGACCCTGACCCCGCAACTGCGCATGGACAAGGGTGAAACCGACCTGATCCTGATCGACCTAGGCCGCGGCAAGAACCGCATGGGCGCCTCGATCCTGGCGCAGACCTACGGCAAGATCGCGGCCCTTGCACCTGACGTCGACGACGCTGAAGACCTCAAGGCCTTCTTCGCCGTGATTCAGGGCCTGAACGCCGACGGCCACCTGCTGGCCTACCACGACCGTTCCGACGGCGGCCTGCTGACCACCGTGGTGGAAATGGCCTTCGCCGGCCACTGCGGCCTCGACCTGCAACTCGACCCGCTGACCGACAACCGCAATGACGTACCGGCCATACTCTTCAACGAAGAGCTGGGCGCGGTCATCCAGGTTCGCCAGGATGCCACCCCGGACGTGCTGGCGCAGTTCAGCGCCGCCGGCCTGGGTGAAGGTTGCGTGGCAGTGATCGGCAAGCCGGTCAACAACGCTGAAGTGTCCATCAGCCTCAATGGCGAAGTGCTGTTCGACGACGACCGTCGCATGCTGCAGCGCCAGTGGGCCGAGACCAGCTACCAGGTCCAGCGCCTGCGTGACAACGCCGACTGTGCCGACCAGGAATTCGACGCGCTGCTCGAAGAAGACAACCCAGGCCTGTCGGTCAAGGTTGGCTTCGACGTCAACGACGACATCGCCGCGCCGTACATCAAGAAAGGCGTGCGCCCACAAGTGGCGATCCTGCGTGAGCAGGGCGTCAACGGCCAGGTCGAGATGGCTGCGGCCTTCGACCGCGCTGGTTTCGCTGCCATCGACGTACACATGAGCGATATCCTCGCTGGCCGTGTCGACTTCGAAGCCTTCAAAGGCCTCGTTGCTTGCGGCGGCTTCTCGTACGGTGACGTGCTGGGCGCCGGTGAAGGCTGGGCCAAGTCGGCGCTGTTCAACGCCCGTGCCCGCGATGCCTTCCAGGCCTTCTTCGAGCGTACCGACAGTTTCGCCCTGGGCGTGTGCAACGGTTGCCAGATGATGTCCAACCTGCACGAACTGATCCCGGGCACCGAGTACTGGCCGCACTTCGTGCGCAACCGCTCGGAGCAGTTCGAGGCCCGTGTAGCCATGGTCGAGGTGCAGAAGTCCAACTCGATCTTCCTGCAGGGCATGGCCGGTTCGCGCATGCCGATCGCCATCGCCCACGGTGAAGGCCATGCCGAGTTCGCCAGCGAAGAAGCACTGCTCGAAGCCGACCTGTCCGGTTGCGTGGCCCTGCGCTACGTCGACAACCACGGCAAGGTTACCGAAGCCTACCCGGCCAACCCGAACGGCTCGCCGCGTGGCATCACCGGCCTGACCAGCCGTGACGGCCGCGTCACCATCATGATGCCGCACCCGGAGCGTGTGTTCCGCGCCGTGCAGAACTCCTGGCGCCCGGATGAGTGGCAGGAAGATGCCGCGCTGATGCGTATGTTCCGTAACGCGCGCGTCTGGGTGAACTAAGGCGTGTACAAGCTCGCCTTCTTCGTCCCGGCCAGCCACGTCGACGTGGTCAAGGCCGCCGTATTCGCCGCCGGTGGCGGGCGTATCGGCGGCTATGACCACTGCGCCTGGCAAACCCTGGGCCAGGGCCAGTTTCGCCCGTTGGACGGCAGCCAGCCGTTCCTCGGGCAAACCGGACAGGTCGAGGTGGTCGAGGAGTGGAAGGTGGAGCTGGTGGTGGCTGACGACCTGATTGCTCAGGTCGTCGCTGCGCTCAAGCAGCATCATCCCTACGAGACGCCGGCCTATGAGGTCTGGCGGCTCGAAGCGTTTTGAAGTTCAACCGAACGGAAATGCGTTGCTGATGATATCTGAAACGCTATTTGGGGCGTTTCGGAAGCTTTCTCCCAGCACTTTTACCCTGTCCTGTTCATCTTTCTCGAGTTGCGCCTGCAGTTCTGCCAAATCGTCAAGGCGGCTGCCCATGCGGATCTTCTCTCTTGAGCTGTCACGGTCCTTCGCCTCCCATGCTGCGACGATGTCGTCGTGCCAGTTGTCATCATTGGGATGCAGAATAAAGCCCTTTGCCACGTTGGCCGGGTCTCGCTCGGTGTCGCCCTGCCAGTACTGATACATTGAACGCCCGACTTCCTGTACCGCATGAGTGGCCAAGTAGGCTGCCAGTTCGTGAAACGGGTGGGTGTCGTGATCTTTCGCCAGCTGGGAGTGAGTTGGGTGCAGGCCGGCTATCTCATTGGGATTGTGGCCGGTCAATGTCTGAAACTCGTCGATGCTGTCGCCCACCCAGCTGAGTAATCCCTGGAATGTGGCATTTATCGCATTCTGCAACAGCGTTAAAGGAAGCTTGGCTACCCAGTTTCCCACTTCGAATATTCCAAACAGTGGATCTGCCGCTGCCTTGTCGCGCCATTCAAGAAATGTGTTCAGCCCAGAAAGCGGTAGATCGCTCTGATGCTCCGCGAGCAATATCAGCAACACCTGTTCTGCATCACTTCGATAGCCAGGTTTCGTGCGTTTGAAATCGAGTTCCTGTACCTCAAAAAAGATTTTGCCCAAAGGCTCGGCGATGCTGGCGATAACATCCAGGCCACCAAACATGCCGGTAACCACCGGTAGGCCATGCTTGCAATTCGTTTCTGTGGTCCAAGGCAGCACGCCATGGCCCCTTTTACGCAAACAAAGTTCTACGAAGTTGGAATGGGAGAAGTAGTCTTCCAGTACATGCAGCGCCTCGCCAAAATAGCGCCTGCCCACAGGGGTATTACCCGCGTTCATGGCGTCGATCAGCTTGTCATACATATAGCGCGCGGCACTGTCGACGTAGGCCGACATCGAGCGTTCCTGGTCAACTTCCAGCAACGTGTGGCCATGCCCTACCAACGGCTCGAAGTCCGCATCGACTTCCCGAGGGTCGCTTGCATCATTGGCCGGGTTCAGCGGATTGTCGATATGTTCGGAAGGCCGATACACGCCCAGCATGTCGGTCACCACGCTGTAGGTCTGTCGCCCTTCTGGCGTGCCCTGCAGGTCGTGAAATTCCTTCAACGCCAAGAGGTCGACCAGTTGGGTCAGGGCTTCTCGTGAAAGTTTTGAAGGAAAGTCCTTTGGTGCGTCCTGCTTGCGCACGATCTTGGGGTCAATGAGCTGAGAGTGATCACGCAGCCAGTTGCCAAAATAGATGCTCCTGCGTTCTTCATCCGTGAAACCCACCGTTGCCAAGCCGTTTTCCAAGGACTCGTGGCCGAACGAGCCAGGTTTATCGTTCCCTTTGCTCGGAGAAAACCTTGGCTGTATGGCGGGTCTACGCACGGGTATTGCCAGTTGCAGATCGGCGCCTGCGTATCTGGCGAACACTGTGCCATTGGCCGCTTTTGCCCCGCAGAAAAAGATCATTGCGGCGTAATCGGCACCTCGGTCTTTATTTTCGTCGGGCAACAACTCCGGGGGCGCTTCCAGTGAGCGCTCGTCGAGATCCTGTCTGATCACATTGTTAATGTACTCGCCAAACGCCCTGGTCATGGCGCTGAGCAGATTGACGCTCATGTAGTCCTCAGTGCGTGCCTGCGCGAGGGCGGTGGCGGCCACGAAAATCGTGCGGCTGGCGCTGTCATAGCGGGCGATGGCGCTGCCCTGCGGGTCTACCTGATGCAGTGGGTTGGCGATGCTGCCCTCACGCAGGGCTGCCTGCAGTTTCATATAAGCGTCGACAGGCAGGTCCGTGCCGTACACGGACATGAGCAGCGTTACGAAGAGGCTTTTTTCGGTGTGTTGGGCAAAGCTACTGAGCCGGTCCAGCGCATAGGTACTCACTAGCGTGGGGCTGTTGGCGTCGGTGTCGATGTGCATGGGCGTTGTTCCATGGAGAATTGAACGCCCAGCTTGATTATTTACAACGCCTGAATGAATTGAGCAGCATTACCTGTGCGGGAAATCAGCCCCACTTGCAGGCTCGACTGGTGAGGGCGAGGAATGCTTGCCGACCAGCTGGCTGGCCACTAATCCCAACTCGAACAGCACCCACATAGGCACCGCCAGCATGGTCTGCGAAAACACGTCCGGCGGTGTAAGAATCATCCCCACCACGAAACACCCGACGATCACATAGGGCCTGCTGCGGCGCAACGTGGCCACATCGGCCAGCCCCACCCACACCACGATGAAGGTCGCCACCGGGATCTCGAACGCCAGGCCGAACGCCAGGAACAGCGCCATGATGAAGTCCAGGTACTGGCTGATGTCGGTCATCATTGCCACGCCATCCGGCGTCACGCTGGCAAAGAAACCGAACATCATCGGGAACACCAGGTAGAACGCGAAGGCCATGCCGGCGTAGAACAGCACGATGCTCGACAGCAGCAGCGGCAGGGCGACGCGCCGTTCTCGACGGTACAGCCCCGGGGCGAGGAAGCCCCAGGCCTGGTGCAGCAGCAGCGGCATGGCCACGAACAGCGCGCACATCGCAGTCAGCTTGAAGGGTGTGAGAAACGGCGAGGTGACGCTGGTGGCGATCATGCTGGCGCCTTCCGGAAGGAAGCGGCGCAGCGGTTCCGAGATCAACGTATAGAGCTGCTGGGCGAAGGGGAACAGCCCGGCGAACACCACCGCTATCAGTAGCAGGCAACGCACCAGGCGCTTGCGCAGGTCGCGCAGGTGACCGGTCAGCGGCATGCGTGCGGCCGGGTCCAGGGCAATACTCATGAGGTGCTCTCCCGTGTCACGTTGACCGCTGCTGCGTCATTGGCCGGTTCCACCTTCAGGCTAATGCCCTGGCGGATTTCCTGCTCAAGGCGCTGCAGAGGGGCGGCGTCGAGGGTGGGCATGTCGATCTCGCGTTCCATCTGTGCGCGTATGCCGTGCATCGCCCGCCGCGCCTGGCCCAGGCCTCGGCCCAGGGTGCGCGCCGCCACCGGCAGGCGCTCCGGCCCGAGTACCAGCAGGGCGACGATGCCCACCAGTAACAGTTCGGTGAAGCCTACCTCGAACATCAGGCCTGCCGATCCGCTTGCGGCTGAGGTTGCGGCTGCGGTGCTGCCTGGTTGGTCAGAGGTGGTTGCTGCACTTGCGCGGCGGCCGGGGCATCGCTGTCGCCGCCCATCGACTTGCGAAAGCCCTGGATCGCTTCGCCCACGTCACTGCCCAGGCCTTTGAGGCGTTTGGTGCCGAACAGCAGAAACACGATCAGCAGTACGATCACCAGTTGCCAGATTCCGATGCCACCCATTACGACTACTCCTGTAAGGCCATGAAAAGAAAGGTTAATCCTGCCTCGGGAAGATGACGCGCACATGACTGCAAAGTGATTGCCATCTTTGTGCAACAACCCCTGTGTTGACTGGCGCCTCGATTGATCAAAAGGATGGCTGCGAATGGGTGGCAAGCGACAGCAGGGCGCGGCACTGCTGATGGTGATGGTGGTGTTGGCGATGCTCGCCGCGGGGATGGCCTGGCTGGTGGAAGATGGCCGGCGGCAGGTCGATGACGTGCAGCTGTTGCGCCAGCGGGTGCAGGTGCGGGCGATGGAGCAGGCCGGCCTGGCCTATGCCGAACAGGCCCTGCGCGACCCCGCCTGGCGGCTCAGCCCGCTGTTCTGGCAGGCGCTGCGCGGGCAGCCACTGACCTACGATTTTGGCGCCGGCCAGGCGCAATTGCGGGTGCGCGACCAGCACACCTGTTTTAACGTCAATGCGCTGTTGGGCGCCGATGGCGAGCGTGCCGAGCGCCAGCTGCGGTATTTGTTGGGCGACGACATGGCCGCTGAAAGGTTGGTCGATGCGCTGGCCGACTGGCTCGACAGTGACAGCGATGCCCGCCTGCAGGGCGCTGAAAGTGCCCAGTACCTGCGCCAGCAACCGCCGCGCCTGGCGGCCAACCAGCCGATGCTCGAGACCAGTGAACTGAACCTGCTGCTAGCGCCAGACGCGGCACGGCAACGCCGCTACCCGATGCTGTGTGCCTTGCCGCAAACCACCGGCTGGCGGCTGAACGCCAATGCCCTGGGCCTTGAGCATCTACCGTTGCTCGAAGCGCTTTACGAGGGGCGCTATTCACGTTCGCTATTGAGCCGCATCATCAGTGGCCGGCCTGCGTCGGGGTATGAGGATGCGTCAGCCTTGCGCCAGGCATTGGGCGCGGTGGATGACGAGACGTTTGAGCGCTTGAGCGAAGGGTTGCTGCTCAACAGCGGGCATTTTCTGTTGCAGCTGTCGTTTGAAGAGCAGGGGAGGGCGATGCGCAGCGAGTTTGAGGTGGAGGCGCTTGGGGTGGTGCAATGGCATGCGCGGGTGCCGGCGCAGCAGGTGCGGGTGAAGAGCCGAGAGCCAATTGCCTGGTAAGGGGCTGCTGTGCAGCCCAATCGCCGGCAAGCCGGCTCCCACAGGTAGGCCGCTGCCCGTGAAACCAGTGGGGTACCTGTGGGAGCGGGTTTACCCGCGAAGAGGCCGGTACAGCCAGCACAAGGCTGGCTGACCAGGCCTGGATCAGACCGTCCCGATCTCCCCGCCATCATCCCGCTGGATCACCACCGTCGAAGCCCGCGGCCGCACCGTGGTGCCCGCCGGGGCAGCATCGGTGGCCTTGTCGTTGAACGGCCAGTTCTCTGGGTGCTGGATATTGACGAACATCGACTTGTTATCCGGGCTGAAGGCAATCCCGGTCACTTCGCAACCATTCGGCCCGACAAAGAAGCGTCGCAGGTCCACCTGGTTCTGTGCGTTGATCGGCACCTGTTTGCCCGTGGCATCCACCAGGTCGGAAGGGATCACCGCCAGCAGCTGGTCGTTGGTGTAGTCGGTAAGGGTCGTCTCACCATTGTCGGTCTCGAACCACAGCACGCCACGGCTATCGAAGCTCATGCCGTCGGGGCTGGCGAACTGGTTGAGTTCGGTCAGGCCCGAGCGGTTGATGTCGGCAGTGCCAGCGGCATTGGCGCCGAACACGAAGATGTCCCAGGTGAAGCTCAGCTGGTCGTCGCTGTCGTGCCAGCGGATGATGTGGCCGTGGCGGTTCGGGCCGCGCGGGTTGGCCGCATCGACCTTTTCCGGGGTGCGCGCGCTGTTGTTGGTCAGGGTCAGGTACACGTCGCCATTGAGCGGGTTGACCGCCGTCCACTCAGGGCGGTCCATCGGCGTTGCGCCCACCGCATCACCCGCACCACGGGTGTTGAGGATGATGCCCGGCAAGTCACCGTACAGCGCGCCGAGGGTGCTGCCGGCCGTGGTCGCGGTGGCCACGTCGAGCAGCAGCCACACGCCCGTGCCGTCGGCATTGAAGCGGGCCACATAGAGCTTGCCCTGGTCCATGTACTTGGCACCGGTGGCCAGGCGGTCGGCCGGGCTTGCGTCGGCGGCATCCCACACGGCGGTGGAGACGAACTTGTACAGGTACTCGTTGTTGGAGTCGTCACCCATGTACCAGACCAGCGGCTTGCCGGCCACCGGCAGGCCTGGGCAGCAGCCTTCGTGGCGGAAGCGGCCCAGGGCAGTACGCTTGGTGGCCAGGGTGCTGCTGTCGTACGGGTCGATCTCGACGATGTAGCCATAGGTGCTGGCTTCGTTACGGAAGTCGTCGGTGGCGCTGGCGCCTTTGACGGTCACGTCGAAGCGGGCGAATTCGTCGCTCACTTCGGTGCTGTCACCGGCAGCGCTCTCCCACTTGTACTGGCCATTGGAAGTGCCGACACCGATGCGGCGCTGGTCTTCCGGGCGAGTGCCTTTGTTGACAAAAATGCCTGGCCAGTTCTCTTCGCAGGTCAGGTAGGTGCCCCATGGGGTGTAACCGTTGCCGCAGTTGTTGTTGGTGCCGCGGCAGTGGGTGCCGGCAGCCGAGTACTTGGTCTTGACGTGGTCGGTGCCACGCAGCGGGCCGGTGATTTCCATGCGCGAGGCGGTGGTGAAACGGCGGTTGAGCGGGTCGTTGTCGACCACCTGCCAGCGGCCGTTGAGCTTTTGCAGGCGCACCACGCCAGCGCCGTGGGCGTTGATTTCCTTGCGCACTTCCTCGACGGGGCGCTTGCCGTTGACGTCGGTGGTCGGGCCGTTGGGGTGCAGGGCTGCAGCGTCGATGTATTCGAAGTTGATCGCCAGCAGGCCATCTTCAGAACTGCCATTGATGGGGAAGAAGTGCATGCCGTCATGGTGCATGCCCATGGCGTTGGCCTGGTCGGTCGACGTGTTGCTGCCGTCCGACTTCCACGGGTTGCCGTTGCTGTTGAGCGGCGTGCCCCACGGTGCCAGCACGTAGGCGCTATAACCGGCGGCGACCACACAGGCGTCGGTACGCGAGCCTGGGATGGACTGGAAGCCCAAGGCCAATTTCGGCTCTGGCTCGGTGACTGGCGGCTCGGTTACCGGATCGTCGTTATCGGAACCGCCACCACTGTCGAAACAGCCGCTCAGGCCGGTACCGGCAATCATGGCGATAGCGGCGCCAAGGGTTCCGCGCATCACGCTGCGGCGGCTCAGGTAAGCGTCCATGACGCTGGCCATCGGCAGGTTGCCGCTGTGGTTGCGGTCCAGGTTGTCGCCGGATTCTCGACTCATCAGGTGTCCTTATATTGGCTGAGTTGAAGGAAACCGCGACTTTAGAGCGCAAGTATGATGATTCCTTGGCAGAAATATGAAAGGCGCTTTAAAACTGTAAGTTCTTACCGATGGGCCTGACAGAGCGATTTGGAATTGCTGTCGGATTTCTGCCATCAAACTGTCATGCGAACGCCGCAACATCCGGGGCCCAAAGAGAACTCGGATAAGGATGGCGGGCCCGATGGTAAGCAGTGTGCACAGGCGCGAAGTGATCAGCTGGATGGGTGTCGGTGCCTTGGCGCCGTTGCTCGGCGCCTGTTCTGCCTTTCCAGGCCAGCGTGGCGGCAATGCCAGCCTGGACCTGTTGTACGTCGCCGACACCCTCGATGCGCGCCAGCCCGGCTTGCCCGTGGTGCCGGCGACCCGCCTGGGCCCGGTCAGCCACTTGGGCCGGGCACCTTGGATGACCGGCGCCAGCGCCAGCCTTGCGCACCCGCAACTCGCGCCCTTGCTCGATGCCAATCAAGCGGCAAATGTGCAACTGGGCGGTTATGCCGTGCTTGGCGCGTTGTTGGAGCAGTTGCGCGGCGAGGCGGGGGCGGGCAGCAGCCTGACGCTGGAGAACGGCCAGGGTTGGAATGGCAGCGGCCTGGCGTACCTGACCCAGGGCGAGAGCGGGGTGCAGGGCAGCCAACTGCTGGGGACCGAAGCTCGGGTCAGCAGCGACGAACGCGTGCTTTGGCCGCAGCGCAGCGCCGGCCTTTATCGGCAGGCTTCTGCTATTACCCTGGGTGCCGGGCTGGCTGACGAACAGCGCAAAGCGCTGGGGCTGGAGCCCCTGCAGGTCTTTGAGCGCGGCGGGGCACGCATCGCCGTGGTTGGCGTCACCGACCCTTACGCACAGGACCAGAAGGCTTCCCTCAAGCAGTGGTATCAGTCGCTGCAGCCCACGTTCGAGCAGGCGCGACGCGAAGCGGACCTGGTGGTGGCGCTGGCCGATGTCGGCACCGGGCCGGGCCTGTGGCTGGCCGAACGCGTAGCGGAAATCGACGTGCTGCTCTGCGCACGCGGCCAGGACCTGTGGCCGACGCCCGTCCAGGCCACTCAAGCCAGCGGCCGCCGTGTCCCCGTCTTGTTTGCCGGTTGCCGGGGGAGCGGTGCATTTCGCCTGCGCTGCCAGCAAGTGGCAGGGCAGTGGCAATTCGATGGGCGCTTTTTCCCGGCCTTGGCTCAACACCTTTCACCTGCCGCTCAGCTGCGCGCCAGCCAGTTGCACGCCGAGTTGAACCAGCAGCGCGCCGGCCACGCGGCGTGGCTTGACCAACCGCTTGCCCGCGCGCCACAGGCGCTGTGGCGTCGCGACACCCGTGGCGGCAGCTGGGACCGCCTGCTGCATCAAGCCCTGACCGACGACAGCAGCATGCCGGTGCTGTTGCCCGGCCTGCGCTACGACTACCCCTTGGCCGCCGGCGAACCCATCACCCGCGAACACCTGATCAGCCTCACCGGCGGCTACGCGGCGCCGGTGGTCGAGGCCCCGGCCCGGCAGGTCGAGCAGGTGCTGGAAAACGCCGCCGAGCAACTGTTCGGCGACCCACTGTTGCTGGACAACAGCCAGGACCTGCCGCGCTGGCTGGGCCAGGCGTGGGGCGTGAGCTACAGCCTTCAAGGCAAGCGCATCACTGGCCTGGAGCCGGTGCAGGGCCAGTGCCGCACCTTTGGCCTGCAGTTCGAGACCCAGGCCGGTGAGCCGCTGTGGCAGCGGGTCGAGGCCTGGCTTGGGCGGCAGCAACCGGGTTGGCAACTGGCGGCTCTGCAACTGCCCGAAGTGCGCTACGTGCAAGGCCACCCGGGCTGGCATCCACGCCAGGCAATGTCGTGACCCTGGGCTCCCGCCTGGTGAATGGCTGCCTGCTCACCCTGCTTGGCTGGCTGGCGGCCCAATGCGTGCTGCAACTAGGCCGCCAGCCACAACCGGCCAGCCCTCCCGCAGCCGCCGACACGCCGCTGCCGGGCTTGCTGGTGGGCCATTGGCAGCCCTTGAGTGACGACGGCGCAATTACGCTCACCCGCCTGCCATTGCAGTACCTCGGCAGCCTCAAGGCCAAGCCTCTGTCGGCCAGCGTAGTGGTACTGCGCTACGGCCAGCAGGTACGCACCCTCGGCCGTGGCCAGCGCCTGGCGCCGGGGATCGTGTTACAGGACATCGACGCCGATGGCCTGATTTTCGACAACCAGGGGCGGCGCGAACGCCTGCCCTGGCCGCCACGCCCCGCCGTGACCGGCTTCAAGCGGCAAGGATGAACGATGTTGGTGAGATTTTGCGTGGCCGCTGCCTTGAGCCTGGCCCTGAACCTGGCTTGGGCAGAAGAGCCGGAAACCTTCGATGACGACGGCACGCCGCTGTACGAGGTGAACTTCGTCGACACCGAACTGGGCGAGTTCATCGACAGCGTGTCGCGTATCACCGGCACGACGTTCATCGTCGACCCGCGAGTGAAAGGCAAGGTCACCGTGCGTACCGTCGACCGCCATGATGCCGATGCCATCTACGACATTTTCCTCGCCCAGCTGCGCGCCCAGGGCTTTGCTGCAGTCGACCTGCCCAATGGCAGCGTGAAGATTGTCCCCGACCAGGCAGCGCGCCTGGAACCGGTGCCGGTGGAAACCGCTGGCAAGCAATCCGAAGGCAGCGATGGTGTGGCTACTCGCGTGTTCAATGTGCGCAACGCCGCCAGCGAGCAGATGCTTGGCATCCTCAAACCCTTGATCGACCCCCGCGTCGGCGTGATCACCCCGTACCCCGCAGCCAACTTGCTGGTGGTCACCGACTGGCGCAGCAACCTCGAACGTATTAACAGCCTGTTGCGTCAGCTCGACCAGGTCAGTGACGAGCCACTGCAGGTCATGCCGCTGCGCCACGCCAGTGCTGCCGACACTGCGCAGTTGCTGACCCGCCTGTTGGCCCGCGAGCAAGGCGCCGACAGCACCCAGGTAGTTGCCGACCCACGCAGCAATGCCTTGCTGGTGCGTGGCAGCACTGACCGTGTAAGGGCGTTGTTGCGCCAGCTCGATCAGCCCAGCGAAAACCGCCAAAGCAGCAACACCCAGGTGATCTACTTGCGCCATGCCAATGCCGGCGAAGTGGTCAAGGTGCTGCGCGGCTTGAGCCAGGAAGGCGCAGCGCCGAGTGAAGGGGCTGGCGAAGGTGAGGGCAAGGACAAGCCGGTGATGGCGGCCGGCAGTGACTCAGGCATCCGCCTGGAGTACGAGGAAGGCACCAACGCCGTGGTCATGGTCGGCCCCGACAGCGAGCTGGCCGCCTACCGGTCCATTGTCGAGCAGTTGGATATCCGCCGCGCGCAAGTGGTGGTCGAGGCGATCATCGCCGAAGTCTCCGACAGCAGCGCCCAGGAGCTTGGCGTGCAGTGGCTGTTCGCCGACGAGAAGTTCGGCGCCGGCATCGTCAATTTCGGCAGCAACGGTGTAAACATCGCCAACATCGCTGGCGCCGCCGCCAGTGGTGACAACGCAGCGCTCGGCGACTTGCTGTCGGCCACCACCGGCGCCACCGCCGGCATTGGCCACTTTGGCGGTGGCTTCAACTTCGCCATGCTGGTCAATGCACTCAAAGGCAAAAGCGGCTTCAACCTGCTGTCCACGCCAACCCTGCTGACCCTGGACAACGCCGAGGCGTCGATCCTGGTCGGCCAGGAGGTGCCCTTCGTTACAGGCTCTGTGACGCAGAATAACGCCAACCCGTATCAGACCATCGAGCGCAAGGAAGTCGGGGTCAAGCTGCGCATCAAGCCGCAGATCAACATCGACAACAGCGTGCGTTTGGACATCGTTCAGGAAGTCTCGTCGATTGCCGACTCCAGCGCCGCCAGCGACGTGATCACCAACAAACGCGAGATCAAGACCAAGGTCATGGTCGAGGACAATGGCCTGGTGATTCTCGGTGGGCTGATCAGTGATGAGCTCAGCACCAGCGACCAACGCGTGCCGTTCCTGGGTGACATACCTGGGCTGGGCCGGCTGTTCCGCTCCGATGCCAGCAAGAACACCAAGCAGAACCTGATGGTTTTCATCCGCCCGCGCATCCTGCGTGACGGGCCAAGCCTGGCCGGTTTGAGCGAAGACAAGTACCGCACGCTGCAGCAGACCACGCCGCTGCAGTTGCCCGACCTTGCGCAGGACAGCCAGCTGCTGCGGGTTTTCCCGGCCAGCCGCGCGCGCCTTGATGGCGGTAACTGGTGATGCTGCCTTACCGCCTTGCGCGCCAGGCCGGGTTGGCCATGGCCCCGACGGACGCTGGCTGGCAGCTGTGGCTGCGCCGCGATGCCGACAGCAATCAACTGCAGGAACTGCTGCGTGTGCATGGCCGCCCGGTGGCGCTGGAGTACCTGGAGCCTGCTGCGTTCGACGAGCGTCTCGGCCAGCTGTACCAGGCCGGCGATGCCGCCACCGCAGCGCTGATCGAAGGCATCGGCGAGCAAGTCGACCTGGACAGCCTGATGAGCGAAATGCCGCGCATCGAGGACCTGCTCGAAAGCGACGACGAGGCCCCGGTGATCCGTTTGATCAATGGCCTGTTCGGCCAAGCCCTGCGTCTGCGCGCTTCGGACATCCATATCGAGACTTTTGAACAAAGCCTGGTGGTGCGCCTGCGTGTCGACGGCCACCTGCGCGAAGTGCTGCGCCCGCCGCGTGCGCTGTCGGCGATGCTGGTGTCGCGGATCAAGGTCATGGCCCGCCTGGACATCGCCGAGAAGCGCCAGCCCCAGGACGGTCGCATCACCTTGCGTGCCGCCGGGCGTGAGGTGGACGTGCGTGTCTCGACCTTGCCGGGCATCCACGGTGAGCGCGTGGTGATGCGTGTGCTCGACAAGCAGGCCAGCCTGCTGGCGCTGGCCAACCTGGGCATGCCCGCAGCGGTGCTGCAGGGTTTGCGCAGCTGCCTGGCGCGGCCCAACGGTATCGTCTTGTCCACCGGCCCGACCGGCTCGGGCAAGACCACCACCTTGTACGCCAGCCTCAACAGCCTGAACGACGGCAGCCGCAACATCCTCACCGTCGAGGACCCGGTGGAATACGCCATCGCCGGCATCGGCCAGACCGCCATCAACCCACGTGCGGGGCTGACCTTCGCCAGCGGCCTACGCGCGATCCTGCGTCAGGACCCGGACGTGATCATGCTTGGCGAAATCCGCGACCAGGAAACCGCGCAGATCGCTGTGCAGGCCAGCCTCACCGGCCACCTGGTGCTGTCGACGCTGCACACCAACAGCGCGGTAGGCGCGGTCACCCGCCTGCGCGACATGGGCATCGAGCCGTTCCTGATTGCCTCGTGCCTGCGCGGTGTATTAGCCCAGCGGCTGGTGCGGCGCCTGTGCAGGTGCGCGGTGGCGCAACCGTTGCAGCCGGCCGAGCGCGCGCTGTGGCCGGAACTGGCGGCGCTGGGCAGCAGCCATCACCCGGTGGGGTGCGAACAGTGCCAGGGCAGCGGCTATGTCGGACGCCTGGGTCTGTACGAATTCATCGAGCTGGACGCTGGCCTGATCGCGCTGCTGTACGACGGTGCCAGCGAGCTGGCGATGCAGGGCTACCTGGCCGAACGGCGCCAGAGCCTGGTGGCGATGGCCAGCGACTGCCTGGCCCGCGGTGAAACCAGCCTGGCCGAAGTGCTGCGTGTGGTTGAGGGCTGACCCATGCCGACCTTTCGCTACCAGGCCGTCGACCTCGCTGGCAAGACCCACAAGGCCAGCCTGCAGGCCGACACCGAACGCCATGCGCGCCAGCTGCTGCGCGAGCAGGGCCTGTTTCCACGGCAGTTGCAGCGCGTTGAGGGCGGTAGCCGGCAACCGCGACGCCAGCGCCTGAGCCGTGCCCAGTTGTGTGAGCTGACGCGCCAGCTGGCGACGTTGACCGGGGCCGGTATTCCGCTGGTCGATGCCTTGGCCACGCTCGAACGCCAGTTACGTCAGCCTGCTCTGCACGGCGTGCTGGTGGCCCTGCGTGGCTCGCTTGCCGAAGGCCTGGGGTTGGCCCGCAGCCTGGCGCGCCAAGGTGCTCCGTTCACGGGTTTGTATTGCGCGCTGGTCGAGGCCGGTGAGCGCTCCGGGCGCCTCGCCCAGGTGCTGACGCGGCTGGCCGACCACCTGGAACAGGTGCAACGCCAGCAGCACAAGGCACGTACCGCGTTGATCTACCCCTGCGTGCTGATGGGGGTGTCACTGGCCGTGGTCATCGGCCTGATGACCTTCGTCGTGCCCAAGCTCACCGAACAATTTGCCCATGCCGGGCAGAGCCTGCCGCTGATCACGTCACTGCTGATCGGCCTCAGCCAGGGCCTGGTACACGCTGGCCCCTGGCTGTTGGGCCTGGCGATTGTCGCCACGCTGCTCGCCAGTTGGCTGCTGCGAAAACCGCACTGGTGCCTGCGCCGCGATGACCTGCTGCTGCGCCTGCCGCGCGTAGGCCTGCTGTTGCAGGTACTGGAAAGCGCGCGCCTGGCGCGCAGCCTGGCGATCCTCACCAGCAGCGGCGTTGCCCTGCTCGAAGCGCTGCAAGTGGCCACCGAAACCGTCGGCAACCGGCGCATCCGCCTGGCCATGGAGCAGGTACGCCAGCAAGTGCAGGGCGGCACCAGCCTGCACCGGTCGCTGGATGCCTGCCAGCAATTCCCGCCGCTGCTGGTGAACATGGTCGGCAGCGGCGAGGCCAGCGGCACGCTGGCCGACATGCTTGAACGCGTGGCCGACGACCAGGAGCGCGGCTTTGCCCGCCAGGTGGATACCGCCATGGCGCTTTTCGAACCCCTGATGATCCTGGTGATGGGCGCCGTGGTGCTGTTCATCGTGCTGGCGGTGCTGTTGCCGATCATGCAACTCAACCAGGGCCTGCAACTGTAGATGACAAGGAGTATCCCCATGCAGCATCGACGCAACCGCCAGCGCGGCTTCACCCTGATGGAAATCATGGTGGTGATCTTCATCATCGGCCTGCTGATCGCGGTGGTCGCGCCCAGTGTTCTCGGCAACCAGGACAAGGCCATGCGGCAGAAGGTCATGGCTGACCTGGCAACGCTGGAGCAGGCGCTGGACATGTACCGCCTGGACAACCTGCGTTTTCCCAGCAATGAACAGGGCCTGGCCGCACTGGTGAAAAAACCGGCCCAGGAACCGCTGCCACGCTCCTGGCGCAGCGACGGCTATGTGCGCCGCCTGCCGGAAGACCCGTGGGGCACCCCGTACCAGTACCGCATGCCGGGTGAACATGGCCGGGTCGATGTGTATTCGCTGGGCGCCGATGGCGTGCCGGGCGGCGAAGGCCAGGATGCCGACCTGGGCAACTGGGCGCTGTGATTGATGCGTGGCCAGCGGGGTTTCAGCCTGATCGAGTTGCTGGTGGTGCTGGCCATTGCCGGGCTCATGACCGGGCTCGCCGTGGCCTGGCTCGACAGCGGCAAGGCCAGTGTCGACCAGGCGTTGCAGCGGCTGGCCGCGCAGGTTCACGCGCAGGCTGCACTGGCGCGGCATGCCGGGCAGCTGCGCGGGCTGCGCTGGACCGGCAAGCACCCGGAGTTCGTGCGCCGTGAGCGCGACGGCTGGGTGGTTGAAGCGGTCAGCCTGGGCGACTGGCCCAAGGGCTTGCGCCCGGATTGGGCGGCCAGCAGCCAGCCGCGTTTATTGTTCACGCCGCAGGGCTGGGCGCAGCCGGGTTCGGTACGCTGGCACTGGGCTGAAGGCAGTCAGCACTGGGCGTGGGGCCGTGACGGTCAATTGCGCGTTGGGCTGTCACCATGAAGCGCCGGCAGCACGGTTTCACCCTGCTGGAAGTGACCGTGGCCCTGTCGATCGCCGCCGTGTTGGCGGTAATCACCAGCCAGGTGCTGCGCCAGCGTCTGGCCGTGCAGGACAGCGTGCAACAACACCGTCTTGGCGTGTTGTGCGCCCGCGAACTGCAGGCGAGCTTTGCCGTGGAGCAGTACTGGCCGGCCAGCAACCAGGCCAGCGGCGTGCTGAACCAGGGAGGCCAGGCGTGCCACTGGCAATTGCAACTGCGCCGCACCGGCGTACGCGACCTGCGCCGCGGCGAGATGCAGCTGTATGCCGACCGCGACCAGCGCCTGCCGCTGGGCCAGTACACGGTCTTTCTGGAGCGCCCATGAAGCAGCGCCAGGCGGGCTTGACCCTGATCGAACTGATGGTGGCCATGGCGCTGACGGCGCTGCTTGGGGTGATGCTGGCCGCCCTGGTCAATGGCTGGCTCAAGGTGCGCGAACGGCTGCAAGCCAACCATCAGGAAACCAGCGTGCTGGAGTTCTGCCTGGCCCTGGAGCGGCGCTTCGACAGCCCAGTGTTGCGCCGGGTGTACGAACAGCGCCTGCCGCTGGCCAGCCGCTGGCTCGATTGGCAGGCCGACCGCCAGCAATTGCTGTGGGTGGCGGCCACAGCCATGCCCGAGGCCGAAGGTGGTTCGCGGTTGCAGCGCCAGCGCCTGCGTTTCGACGCCCGCGAACAACGCCTGCTGCTGGAAACGTCGGCAGAGCTGTATGCCGCCAGCGAACCGCATTGGGTGTTGCGTGAGCAACTGCGGCAGGTCAGTGCGTTCACTGTGCTTTACCACCAGGGTGGCCGCTGGCTGCCTTGGCCTTCCGATCAACCCGCGCACCCCGGCCGTGGCGTGCGTGTGCAATTGCAGCGTGATGGAGCACCTTATGTCTGCACCTTCATCCTCCCTTGGGGGCGTTCATGAAGCTTGAATGGCGCTCACGTGCGCCGGCCCGGCCTTGGTTGCTGCTGCGCCCGGGGCATACCTGGGACTGGTTGCTGGTCGAAAACGGGGTCGCCCAGCGTGAAGGGCAGGGCGAGCCCCCCGCGAACTTGCAGGCACGGGTAGCGCTGGTCGTCCCAGGCGAGCTGTGCAGTCAGTTTCAGCTTGCTGCGCCGCCTGGTCTCAAGCGTGACGAGTGGCCAATGCTGCTCGAAGACCATTTGCTGCAGAGCGCAGAGCAGGTGCAGTGCGCCTGCCTCTCTCGTCAGGCCGGGCAGCTGCGCCTGTTGGCGGTAGCGCGGCAGCACCTGGATGACTGGCGTGGGCAATGTGCTGAATGGGGGCTGCAGGTCGAACGCTGCTGGGCGGAGTTCCAGTTGCTGCCAACGCCCGAAGCGGGCACCGCCTGGGAGTGGCGGCGGGCATCGGGCCTAAGCCTGTACCAAGGGCGAAGCGAGGAGGGGCATGAGCATTGGCTGGCATGGCCAGAGGCGCTGGGCGACGTGCTGCAACAGCCATGGGGCGCGTTGCACAAGACAACATTCGCCGGTAGCTGGCCGCCCACACTGGCGCCGCTCGACACACTGCCAAGCCTGTTCGAACGCTCACGTCAGTTGCGCACGTTACCCGTCGTGTCAGTGTCCCAGCGGCGCATGATTGCTGCTTGCCTGGTACTGGCTGCGGTGTGGGGCGGGTTGTGGATGAGCCAGCAATGGCAGCAGGTAAAAGCATGGCGGGGGCAAGTGCTGGCGGTGACCGGCGCCCAGGCCAGCCCAAGGCACGCCGCGCAGGCCCTCAAGCGCCAGCGCGAATCCGAACTGCAACAGCAATTGCGCGTGCGCCAGCTCGAAGACTTGCAGGCTCGACTGCAAACCTGGCTGCAGGCCCACCCAGGCTGGCGCCTGCAAGCGGTGCGCTTTGACGGCCAGCGCTGGCACCTGCGCCTGGAAGGCGACGGCAGCACACCGCCATGGAGCGAGATGGCCAGTGCCGCCGGCGCTGCGGTGCAGGTGCAAAGCGCTGCGCCGTCGATGCAAGTGGTGTTCGATCTGGGGGCGGCAACATGACCCGAGACTGGGTTCAGCGGCACAGGCTATTACTCGCCTGGTGCCTGATTGGCGCATTGCTGGGCTTCCTGGCACTGCGCGAAGGCCTGTCGAATTGGCGCGAGCTTAGCCAGTGGCGCGAGCTGGCTGAGCAGGCTGCTGCGCTACAAAGCGCGCCAGGAATGAGCTTGGAGCGCCTGCGCCAGTCTGCCCAGGCGCGGCAAATCGAGCTTGTCGAAGTCGAGGCCCAAGGCAAGAGCTGGCAACTGCGCGGCCAGGTAACCGATGAGCGCGTGTTGCAAGGCTGGATGCAAGCCTTGCGGGCAGAAGGCGCGCAGCTGCTGCAATGGGGGCTGGAGCAAGACACAAAAGGCCTGCGTTTCGACCTGGTGGTACAACCATGAAGCGCAGGGGCTTGCTTTGGGCTGGGGTGGTTTTTGGCCTGACCTTGCTGGTGGAACTGCCAGCCGCCTGGGTAGCGCGCGGCTTTGGCCTGCCCATGCACGGTGTCAGCGGTAGCCTGTGGCAGGGCCAGGCCCGGCAGTTCGGGCCAGCCGGGCCGCTGCACTGGACGCTGCAACCCTGGCGTTTGCAGGCCAGTGCGCAGCTGGGCTTGCAAGGGCAAGGCTGGCAATTGCGTGCCCAAGGCTGGCCATGGCGCTGGCAGCTTGAAGCGGCGGCGCTAGGTGCCCAGGCAACTGCGCAGACGGATTACCGGCTGGCCGGGCAGTGGCAGGGCACGCTGCGGGTACAAGGTTCGGGGCGCCAGTGTCGCGCCAGCGAAGGGCGTGTCACGGTTACCGACCTGGCATTGAGCGAGCCTTGGTCATTGGGCCTGGGCCAGGGCTGGGTGGAAATGGATTGCCGCACCGGCTGGCGTTTGCATGGCCAATTGGTGCAGCAAAGGCAGCATCAACTGACGGTTGATGCCGACCTGCTGGCGCGCCGGGCGCAGGTGGCCTTTGAGCTTCAGCCGGAGGCTGCGCTGACACCCTTGCTGCGAGGGGCGCAGTGGCTGGGGCCTGAAGAAATGGCAGGGCATCGAAGATTAAGTTGGTAGGAGGAACTCTTAAACGAAACGTTTCGTTGTTAATTGGCCATCGGATTTATCTGACAGATATCTCTGAAATTAAGTTTTCCCACGCCCTATTTCCAATGATCAGAGGCATCAGTAAATGGTGGTTCCTAAATTGGACTTCTTTTTTGTTGTGCCTGATCTCATTGGGCTCGCGCTGTTTTCCGGTACTAAGGGCTTCCGTAAGTAGCTTCGTGGTGGTGGCTTATTGATGCTACCTGCAAGGCTTCTAACCCCCGCCACGCATGGCCGCGTCAGGTTGACAGCTGAACTTCCTCAAGTATTTACTTTGCGCCGTTCACGGATGATGACACGGCTACTCAACAGCAAGCACTAACCGTGCATTTCAGGGAGATGCTAATGATCAGAGATCTAAATAAAGTCACGGCCATCAGCGCCGAGCCAAGCGAACAGGAGTAACCTCTCATGTTCGAAGCAGCCAGGTTCGGCGACGACATTTCGCACACCAGTGCACTTGGAGGGTTCCTTCTTGGAGCCGCCCTGGGGATCGCACTGGTGGCCACGGTGGCCATCGCCA
>Ga0213827_1000536_pt1 | contig 28824 bp, 23 predicted proteins | sample MC6MC0898MG_FD_180669 | JGI IMG/M metagenome (GOLD analysis project Ga0213827, IMG submission 180669) | Enriched soil aggregate microbial communities from Iowa State University, Ames, United States - MC6-MC0898-MG | ecosystem: Environmental > Terrestrial > Soil > Unclassified | place: USA: Iowa...
CCCCCAGTGGGCTTCTTTAAGTCTGCAATGAAGGATTGCCTATGACCGTCAGCCTGCAAGGCTCCCTGATGGTGGATATCGCCGGTAAATGGCTGACCGCCGAAGACCGCCAACTCCTGCGCCAGCCGGAAGTGGCCGGCCTGATCATCTTTGCCCGCAACATCGACAGCCCGCGCCAGGTGCGTGAGCTGTGCACGTCGATCCGTGCCATTCGCCCCGACCTGATTCTGGCCGTGGACCAGGAAGGCGGGCGGGTACAGCGCCTGCGTCAGGGCTTCGTGCGTTTGCCGGCGATGCGCGCCATCGCTGATAACCCCAACGCCGAATACCTGGCCGAGCAGTGCGGCTGGTTGATGGCCACCGAGGTGCTGGCGGTTGGCCTGGACCTGAGCTTCGCCCCGGTGCTCGACCTTGACCACCAGCGCAGCGCCGTGGTCGGCAGCCGCGCTTTCGAAGGTGACCCGCAGCGTGCCACGCAACTGGCCGGCGCTTTCATTCGCGGCATGAACGCAGCGGGCATGGCCGCCTGTGGCAAGCATTTTCCCGGGCACGGCTGGGCCGAGGCCGATTCGCATGTAGCCATCCCGACCGACGAGCGCAGCCTCGACGAGCTGCGCCAGGCGGACTTGGTCCCGTTCACCCGCCTCAGCGGCCAGTTGGCGGCGGTGATGCCGGCGCACGTCATCTATCCGCAGGTCGACAACCAACCGGCCGGCTTTTCACGCCGCTGGCTGCAGGACATCCTGCGCGGCGAGCTGGGTTTTGACGGGGTGATCTTCAGTGATGACTTGTCCATGGCCGGTGCCCATGTGGTCGGCGATGCGGCCAATCGCATCGAGGCGGCCCTGAGTGCGGGCTGCGACATGGGCCTGGTGTGCAACGACCGGGCGGCGGCGGAGCTTGCGTTGAGCGCGGCGCAGCGCCTGAAGGTCAAGCCATCACCGCGTATTGCGCGGATGCGTGGGCAGGGTTTTGCGCGGACCGATTACCGCCAGCAGCCGCGTTGGCTGGAGGCGCTGGGGGCGTTGCGCGAGGCGCAGTTGGTGGATTGACCGGGCCGGCCTCTTCGCGGGGCAAGCCCGCTCCCACAGACTGGATTGCCCCCAAGAGGTTGGACATCAATCCAACCCTTGGAGGCAGTCCAGATTGTATTGAATTTGTGGGAGCGGGCTTGCCCCGCGAAGAGGCCGGCCTGGCTGTCAGCGGCCGCGCTTGCCTGGCAGCGGCGCGAACAACGCCTCGATCTCCTCGTCCCCAAGCCGCCACTGCCCAGCCTGCCCACCATCGAGCAGGCTCGCCGCCAAGGCAGCTTTCTCCTGCTGCAGCTGTTGGATCTTCTCCTCCACCGTGCCGCGCGTGATCAGCTTGAACACGAAAACCGGCTTGTCCTGACCGATACGGTACGCGCGGTCGGTAGCCTGGTTCTCACTGGCCGGGTTCCACCAGGGGTCGAAGTGAATCACCGTGTCGGCCGCGGTCAGGTTAAGCCCCACGCCGCCGGCCTTGAGGCTGATCAGGAACACCTCGCTGTCGCCCTGCTGGAACTGCTGCACGGGTGTGCGTCTGTCGCGGGTGTCGCCGGTGAGCAGGCTGTAGCGGATCTTGCGCTTGTCCAGCTCTTGCTCGATCAGTGCCAGCATCGAGGTGAACTGCGAGAACAGCAGCACCCGTCGGCCTTCGCTGAGCAGCTCTTCGAGCATGTCCAGCAGCGCACACAACTTGCCTTTATCGGCCTGGTTGCCTTTGGTCTCGACCCCTTTCACCAGGCGCAAATCGCAGCACACCTGGCGCAGCTTGAGCAGCGCATCGAGGATCACGATCTGGCTGCGTGCCGCGCCATTGCGGGCGATTTCGTCGCGCACCTTCTTGTCCATGGCGACCCGCACGGCTTCGTAGGTGTCGCGCTGCGCATCGCTGAGTTCCACCCAGTGCACCATCTCGGTCTTGGGCGGCAACTCGGTGGCCACCTGCTCCTTGGTGCGGCGCAGCAAAAAGGGGCGAATACGGGTAACCAGGTGAGCCAGGCGCTCGGTGTCGCCATGGCGCTCGATCGGGGTGCGGTAATCCTGGTTGAAGCGTTTGAGCTCGCCCAGCCAGCCGGGCATGAGGAAATGGAAGATCGACCACAGCTCGCCCAGGTTGTTTTCCATCGGCGTGCCGGTCAGGCACAGGCGCTGGTTGGCCTGCAGCTCGCAGAGGGCGAGGGCGGCCTTGCTGGTGCTGCTCTTGATGTTCTGCGCCTCGTCCAGCACCAGCACGCTCCACGGTTGCGCGCGCAGGTGTTCGAGGTCGCGCGGCACCAGGGCGTAGGTGGTCAGCACCAGGTCGTATTCGTGCAACTTGGCGAAATGCTTGCTGCGGCCGGGGCCCTGCAGGGCAAGCACACGCAGGCCTGGCGCAAAGCGCTTGGCCTCGTCGAGCCAGTTGGGCACCAGGCTGGTCGGCATAACAGCCAGGGCAGGGTGGGCCAAGCGCCCGTGCTGTTTTTCCAGCAGCAGGTGGGCCAGGGCCTGCAAGGTCTTGCCCAAGCCCATGTCGTCGCCCAGGATGCCGCCGGTGCCCATTTCGCGCAGCGCCTGCAGCCAGTTGAGGCCCTGCTGCTGGTAGGGGCGCAGGGTGGCGTTGAGTGCGGCGGGTGGGGCCACCTGCAGGTCGCGTGCATCGCGCAGGCGCCGGCCGAGGTCACGCACATGGGCGCCACCCTCCCAGTGCAGTGGCAGGTGTTCGATCTCGTTCAGGCGTGCCGCGTCGGCGCGGTCCATGCGCAATGCGGGGCCTGCACTGCCTTCGTGCAGGTACAGCTCGCCGAGGGTGCCCATCACCGCCTTGATTCGCCCGTAGGGCAGGGCGACGCGCAGCGCGGGGCTGTCCAGCCGGCCGCGGTTGAGGTCGATCAGCAGGTGCTCGTCGTCGCTGCGCCGGGCCAGCTCGCTGGGGCGCAGCAGCTCGGGGTTGCTGCGCAGCAACTGCAGCACGATTGGCAGCAGGCTGTGGCGCTGGCCTTCGACAACGATGCCCAGTTCCAGGTCGAACCATTCATGGCCCGGCGCTTCTTCGATACTGGCGTACCAGTCGTCCACGTCCTGCAGGTTGAAGGCGAAGTCGCGGTAGATGTCGACTTCCCAGCCGGCGTCGCGCAGGCGTGGCAGGCCATCGCGGGCGAAGCGCAGCCAGGCTTCGTCGTCGGGCAGCTGGAGCATTTCGCCGGCGCTGTCTGGCAGGGCTTTGCTTTGCCGGGTGGCAGGCTTGAAGCCCAGGTCGCGCAGGGTTTTGCGCAGTGCCTGCTCGGCCGCTGGCTGGCGGCGGATGCGTTGGCTGGTGGCGTCCACTAGCCGGGTCAGCGGCTTGTCGTCATTGCCGCTGGCGCGCAGGCCGTCGTAGTCGAACGCCAGCGCGGCGCGGTGCTGCATCTGGCGCTGCATGCGGCCGGTCTTGGGCATGTAGGCGCTGAATTCGAGGCTACCGAGGGTTAGCCGACCTTTGGGCGGGATGTCATCGACCTGCTGGGTGTTCACCGCGGTAGGCGTGGGGACTTGGCGGTTCAAGGCGTTCAATCGATGGCTCAAAGGGACAACCAGGTGTTCGGGGACAGTGGGCGCGCGTGCAAGCTGGCTGGCGATGAAGGGGTCGAGGTCGTGGCGTAGCTTGCCGGCCTGATGCCTCTGTTTGTCCACGTAGTACATAGGGTCGATGGGCAAGGCCTGCAGCTGAACTTGATCATCGAGGTACCAGGCCCCCCGATAACTGCCGTTGTCCAGCCTGACCCAGCGGAATTCGGCATGCCGCTCAGGCCCGGCCGCCATTGGTGCGGGGTCTTCTTCGCAGAGCAGGCGCCCTGTCGCCAGGGCATAACCAAACAGTTCTGCGCCTTGCTTACCCTCCAGTTCCACCACCGGCGCAATGGTTTTGCTGCGGGCGTCGATCAGCCGAAGCAACCGCGCATCTTCCTCGGTAACGTAGCGCGGGGTGTAGTAGATCAATTCGGGCATCGACGTGATTCGGCCGATTTTCAGGGTGCCATCGGCTTGCCGGGTACCCTTGATCGCCTCCAGTTGCCAATGCTCGCGGTCCATCTGGATGCGATAGTAGATTGCCGGGCCCTTGCGCACAGGCTCGCCGGTTGCAGTGCTCGGCGCGGGCGACTCGAGCGCCTCGACCCACAGGTTGAGATCCGGTGGCAGCACTAAGGCGGCCTGCTCTTGGGGCATAGGCGGCGCCAGGCGGCCGCCGCCGCTCTGCAGATGCAGGAGTGCGGCGACGCAGTGTTTGCAGTTGAGCCCCACTGGGCAGGTACAGCGCCCGAAAACGCGCAGGTCGGGGCCGTTGATCACCAAGTTGATGGTCTGGTGGTATCTCTGGTCCGCCGACCCCTCGCAGGTCGCTTCGATGGTTCTGTCATTCGACGAGACGATGCGGGTGCGCGCCTGCGCAGCGTAATTCCGCCCCCGGGCCAACGCGCCGGGTTCGATAAAATCGACCCAGTGCGGGTAAGCCATCAACAAGTGCTGCGCATCGGCCGCGCTCACATCACTGCTCCATCATCTCCGGGTCCATCACAGGCATCTTGCGTGTGCCCGGTGGCGTGACCTTCAGCAGTACCGCCAAATGGCCCCCGTCGAGGAAGGTCAGCTGGCCGCCTTTCATGTTGCTGTTGCTCTGCCGGAACTGCTCGCTTTGCAGCACGCTGCCATTGCCGTCGAGCTGGTTGACCCAGACGTTGGCGTCCACGGCGATGAAGCGGCCGTTGGTGATGCTCAGGTTGCCTTCGATCGGGAAGTGGCCGAATTGCTCCTCGCCAGCGCTCAGGGCAATGCGGCTCGGGCCATCGACGACGGGCTGCTGCCAAGCCTTGTGCAGCAGCACGGTGTAGTCTGCCGTCGCCTGCAGCCGTGTGGCTTCATCTTCCAGCGCCAATGGGCGCTCGGCGCCTTTGTCCAGGCGCGGCGCGCCAGCGCTCCAGTCTTCGGGCGCGAACGGGCTGGTGAAGGCGGGCACGCTGTTCTGCCGCACAAGGATCATTTCTACCTGATACAGGCCTTCGGCGAAGGCCGCCGGCGCGAACAGCGCAAGCAACAAGGTCAGGCAACGGATGGCACGCATGGATCTTCCTTAGGCTGTCTGTGGGGTCAGGCGCTCGAACAGCGCCTCCAGAGTGTTGAAGCGTTCGTCGGGGCGTTCCATGGGGACCAGGAAGCGGAACTGCGTGGCGCCTTCGAACTTGTAGCGTTTTGGCTGGCCCTGGATCAGCTTGATCAGGGTCAGCGGGTCGACCGGGGTTTCGGCCTCGAACTCGAGCTTGCCGCCATTGGGGCCGGCGTCGACTTTCTTGATGCCGAGTTTTTCCGCCTGCAGCTTGAGCTGGGTCAGGCGCATCAGGTTCTTGGTCGGCTCGGGCAGCAGGCCGAAGCGGTCGATCATCTCCACTTGCAGGTCCTTGAGGCCTTCTTCGTCGGCCGCCGAGGCGATGCGTTTGTAGAGGATCAGCCGCGCATGCACGTCAGGCAGGTAGTCCTCGGGGATCAGCGCCGGCAGGCGCAGGTTGATCTCCGGGCCGCCGCCAAGCGGTTGCTCAAGGTTCGGCTGGGTGCCCTTGCGGATGGCCTTGACCGCGCGTTCGAGCATTTCCATGTACAGGGTAAAGCCCACGGCCTGGATCTGCCCGCTCTGGCCTTCGCCCAGCAACTCGCCGGCACCGCGGATTTCCAGGTCGTTGGTGGCCAGCACGAAGCCTGCGCCCAGGTCCTGGGTGTTGGCGATGGCCTCCAGGCGTTTCTCGGCGTCGCTGCTGACCTTTTGCCGTGCCGGGGTGAGCAGGTAGGCGTAGGCCTGGTGGTGGCTACGGCCAACCCGGCCGCGCAGCTGGTGCAACTGGGCCAGGCCGAACTTGTCGGCGCGCTCGATGACGATGGTGTTGGCGCTGGGCACGTCGATGCCGGTCTCGATGATGGTCGAGGCGATCAGCACGTTGAAGCGCTTGTGGTAGAAGTCGCTCATCACCTGTTCCAGTTCACGCTCGCGCATCTGCCCGTGGCCGATGCCGATGCGTGCTTCCGGGACCAGTTCGGCGAGGTCGGCGGCGCATTTCTCGATGGTTTTCACATCGTTGTGCAGGTAATAAACCTGGCCGCCGCGCAGCAGCTCACGCAGCAGGGCTTCTTTGACCGTGCTGTTGTTCTGCTCCATGACAAAGGTGCGCACCGACAGGCGCCGGGCGGGCGGGGTGGCGATGATCGACAGGTCGCGCATGCCGGCCACGGCCATGTTCAGGGTGCGCGGGATCGGCGTGGCGGTCAGGGTGAGGATGTCCACCTCGCTGCGCAGGGCCTTGAGCTGTTCCTTCTGACGTACGCCAAAACGGTGCTCCTCGTCGATCACCACCAGCCCCAGGTCCTTGAAGCGCACATCGTCCTGCAACAGCTTGTGGGTGCCGATGAGGATGTCGATCTTGCCTTCGGCAAGGTCTGCGGCAGCGCTGGCCACTTCCTTGGCCGATTTGAAACGGCTCATCACTTCAACCGTCACCGGCCAGTCGGCGAAGCGGTCGCGGAAGCTGTTGTAGTGCTGCTGGGCGAGCAGGGTAGTAGGCACCAGCACCGCTACCTGGCGGCCACTGTGCACGGCAATGAACGCTGCGCGCATGGCCACCTCGGTTTTGCCGAAGCCCACGTCGCCGCACACCAGGCGGTCCATCGGTTTGGCGGCGAGCATGTCGGCACGCACCGCTTCGATGGCGTTCTGCTGGTCGGGAGTTTCCTCGAACGGGAAGCCGGCACTGAAGGTGGCATAGTCGGCGGCCGGGTCGGCAAAGGCATAGCCTTTACGCGCGGCGCGGCGGGCATAGATGTCGAGCAGTTCGGCGGCAACGTCGCGCACTTGCTCGGCGGCCTTGCGCTTGGCCTTCTGCCAGGCTTCCGAACCCAGCCGGTGCAGCGGGGCCAGGGCGTCGTCGCTGCCGGTGTAGCGGGCAATCAGGTGCAGGTTGGCCACGGGCACATAGAGCTTGGCGTTCTCGGCGTACTCCAGGGTCAGGAACTCGGCGGCCTGGCCGTCGATTTCCAGTGTGGCCAGGCCCAGGTAGCGGCCCACGCCGTGGTCGATGTGCACCACCGGCGCGCCTTCGCGCAGCTCGGTAAGGTTCTTGATGACGGCGTCGTTGGCCGCCTCGCCGCGCTTGTCGCGGCGCCGGCGCTGCATCACGCGCTGGCCGAACAGCGGGCTTTCGGCGACCAGGGCCAGGCCTGGGTCTTCGAGCAGCAGGCCATCGTCGAGCGGGGCGATGGTGATCGCCAGGCGCGCGTTGCCGGTGATGAAGTCGGCCCAGCCTTCGACCGTCTGTGGCCTCAGCTTGAGGCGCTCGAGCAACTCCAGCAGCACTTCGCGCCGGCCCGCCGATTCGGCGGTGAACAGCACCCGGCCGTTGAACTGATCGAGGAATTCGGACAACGCCGCCAGCGGCTGGTTGGCCTTGGCCTCGATGGCCAGGTTGGGCAGGGCGCGGGCCGGGAAGCGTTCCCGGCCGCTGCCGGCCTCGACGTCGTCGGCGCTGACCACTACCCGCGGCCACTGTTTCAGCCGGGCGAAGCAGTCTTCCACCGGCAGGAACAGCTCGGCCGGGGGCAGCAGTGGGCGGCTCAGGTCGCCGCGGCGGTCTTCATAGCGCCCGCGCACATCGTTCCAGAAGTGCTCGGCGGCCTGTTCGACGCCTGGCAGGGAGAACACCTGGGTGTCGCTCGGCAGGTAGTCGAACAGGGTCGAGGTTTCTTCGAAGAACAGCGGCAGGTAGTACTCGATACCGGCGGGGATGATGCCGCTGGCGAGGTCCTGGAAGATCGCGCTGCGGCGGAAGTCGACGTCGAAGCGTTCGCGGAAGCGGGCCTTGAAGCGCGTCACTTCTTCCTTCTGCATGGGGAATTCGCGCGCCGGCAGCAGGCGGATCGAGTCGACCTTGTCGATCGAGCGCTGGGTCTCCGGGTCGAAGGTGCGCAGTGTTTCGATTTCGTCGTCGAACAGGTCGATGCGGTAGGGCAGTTTGCTGCCCATCGGGAACAGGTCGATCAGCGCGCCACGCACAGCGAATTCGCCGTGCTCGTAGACCGTGTCGACGCAGCGGTAGCCGCTGGCTTCCAGGCGCGAGCGCATCTGTTCGACGTCGATGGTCTGGCCCACGTCCAGCACCAGGCTGCTGCCGAGCAGAAAGCGCGTCGGCGCCAGGCGGTGCAGGGCCGTGGTGATCGGCACGACGAGGATGCCATGGCTCAGCTCCGGCAGCCGATAAAGGCTGGCGATGCGCTGGGAGATGATGTCCTGGTGCGGCGAGAACAGGTCGTAGGGCAGGGTTTCCCAATCGGGGAACGGCAGCACCGGCAGGTCTGGGGCAAAGAAGCGCAGCTCCTGTTCCAGACGGTCGGCAGCCTGGCTGTCGGCGGTCAGCAGCAGCGTGAAGCGGCCAGCACTGCTGGCGGCCTCGGCGATGGCAAGGCTGAGGGCGGCACCTGGCAGGTTGCCCCAGGTTTGTTTGCCGGCCGTGGCCGACATTTGCGGTAGGCGCAGAACTGACACGGGAGATTGCACTCCAAGCGTTGCGGCAAAGAGACCGATTGTACCGGTGCCGGTGCGTGATGTCAGGCTCGAGAAGGGGCGTGAACTCAGGCTTCGGCTACCACGACAGGCGCTCATTGCCGGTTACGCGTTGGGGCGTCATAATGTAGCCCCTTTTTTCTCCCCCTACATGTGGAAGGTTCCCGTGACTCAGAAGCCCGACCAGTGTCTTGGTGAGTGGATCGATCGTGAAGCACTTGCTGAAGCGATGATCCCGCTTATCGGTCAGCTCTACCGCAATAACAACGTGGTGAGCTCGATCTATGGCCGCAGCCTGATCAACCGTTCGGTTATCTCGATTCTCAAGGCGCACCGCTTTGCGCGTCACCGCCAAACCGACGAAACCGAGCTGTCCGTCCACGAGACATTCCCCCTGCTCAAGGCCATGAGCGAGCTGAAACTGGGCGCCGCTTCGGTCGACCTGGGCAAGCTGGCCAACAAGTTCAAGCAGGAAGGCAACGGCAAGACTGCCGAGCAGTTCGTCCGTGAAGAACTGGCCGACGTGGTTGGCCAGCAGAACGCTTCGGCGCGCAAAGGCACCGACGTCGTCCTGTACGGCTTCGGCCGCATCGGCCGCCTGCTGGCGCGCATCCTGATCGAGAAGACCGGTGGTGGCGACGGCCTGCGTCTGCGCGCCATCGTTGTGCGCAAGGGTGCTGAAAACGACCTGGTCAAGCGCGCCAGCCTGCTGCGTCGTGACTCGGTGCACGGCCCGTTCGATGGCACCATCACCATCGATGAAGCCAACAACACCCTGACCGCCAACGGCAACCTGATCCAGATCATCTACGCCAAGAGCCCGAGCGAAGTCGACTACACCCAGTACGGCATCGAGAACGCGCTGATCGTCGACAACACCGGTGTATGGCGTGACGCCGACGGCCTGGGCCAACACCTGGCCTGCCCGGGCGCTGCCCGCGTGATCCTCACCGCACCGGGCAAGGGCGCGCTGAAGAACATCGTGCACGGCATCAACCACGGTGACATCGCCGCCGATGACAAGATCATCTCGGCCGCTTCCTGCACCACCAACGCCATCGTGCCGGTGCTGAAGGCTGTCAACGACAAGTACGGCATCGTCAACGGCCACGTCGAAACCGTTCACTCGTTCACCAACGACCAGAACTTGATCGACAACTTCCACAAGGGCAGCCGCCGTGGCCGCGCCGCGCCGCTGAACATGGTCATCACCGAGACCGGTGCCGCCACTGCAGCCGCCAAGGCACTGCCAGTGCTCAAGGGCAAGCTGACCGGCAACGCCATTCGCGTACCGACGCCGAACGTTTCGATGGCCATCCTCAACCTGAACCTTGAGAAAGCCACTAACCGCGACGAAATCAACGAGTACCTGCGCCAGACGGCCATGCACTCGGAGCTGCACAAGCAGATCGACTACGTAAGCTCCCAGGAAGTGGTTTCGACCGACTTCGTGGGCTCGCGCCACGCCGGTGTGGTTGATGCCGAAGCGACCATCGCCAACGATAACCGCGTTGTTCTGTACGTCTGGTACGACAACGAGTTCGGTTACAGCTGCCAGGTGGTTCGCGTGATGGAAGACATGGCCGGTGTGAACCCGCCAGCGTTTCCACGCTGATTCGCTTGTAAGGCAATGAAAAAACGGGAACCTTCGGGTTCCCGTTTTTTTTGCCTGTATTTATGGTGTCTGTACCGGCCTCTTCGCGGGGCAAGCCCGCTCCCACAAAGTGAGTGACATCCGCTGGGTCGAGGTGACCCTGTGGGAGCGGGCTTGCCCCGCGAAGGGGCCGGCACTGGCAACCGAGAACTGAAATTTTGCGCACAGCCCTCCTGTTCATCCTGATGCTCCTCACCGCCTGCAACCAAGGCCCGACCCTGGAGCGCCTGGGCGGCCCGACCATGGGCAGCAGCTACAGCATCCAGTACGTCCGCGAGCCCGGCGGCCCCGCACCTGTCCAGGTGCAGGCCGCCGTAGAAACCATCCTTCACGACATCGACCAGCACTACTCGACCTACCGCGGCGACTCAACCGTCAGCCAGTTCAACCAGCTGCCCGCCAACCAGTGCCTGGCCCTGCCGCCCGACATGCTCGAACTGGTCAGCCTCGGCCAGCACCTGGCCAGGCAGAGCGATGGCGCCTTCGACCTCACCGTCGAGCCGCTGCTTGACCTCTGGGGTTTCGGCCCCCAGGCCCGGCATGAGCAGGTGCCTGACCCGCAGGCCCTGGCCCAGGCCCGCCAGCGCGTCGGCTACCGGCACCTGCGCATCGATGGGCAGGCGCTGTGCAAGGACGCTGCGGTGCAGCTGGACTTCAACAGCATCGCCGCCGGCCATGCCGTCGACCTGATTGCTGCGCGCCTGAGCGCGATGGGCATTGGCAACTTCATCGCCGAAGCCACTGGCGAGCTCAAGGCCGTTGGCCGCAAGCCCGATGGCAGCCCGTGGCGCATCGCCCTGGAATTGCCCCGCGAAGACCGCCAGATTGCCCGCCAGGTAATCCCGGTAAATGGGCTGGGTGTGTCGACCTCGGGTGACTATCGGCACTATTTCGAGCAGAATGGCCGGCGCTATTCGCACACCTTCGATGCCCGCCTCGGGCGCCCGGTCGATCACGACCTGGCCGCCGTCACCGTGCTCGATGCCTCGGCGCTGCAGGCCGACGGCTATTCGACCCTGCTGCTGATCCTTGGGCCTGAGCGCGGCTGGGACTTCGCCATCGCCCACGATCTGGCAGCGGTATTGGTGACTCGGGCAGAGGGTGGTTTCGTCTCCCGAGCGACGCCCGCATTCGAACGGGCGCTGAAAGGCGAGTGAAAGCGCAAGCAGGGAAGATCAAGGCCAGGGAATGGGTGAATGCACATGTAGTGCAGGCAAAATTGGCCTACGACGCGACCAAGGGTTAATGTGCGCGCCGTTCACGCTTGATTAGACTGCACCCGAATTTTCTCATGGCGCCCCGGCGGCATGATCGAGTCCCGCGGCGACCGTGGCCAGCGGGCCAGTTCTGAAGGAGTACGCATGGCTGTCTACAACTACGACGTAGTGGTGTTGGGTTCCGGCCCGGCCGGAGAAGGCGCGGCAATGAACGCCGCCAAAGCAGGGCGCAAGGTGGCGATGGTCGACAGCCGTCGCCAGGTCGGTGGCAACTGCACCCACTTGGGCACCATCCCGTCCAAGGCACTGCGTCACTCGGTGCGGCAGATCATGCAGTTCAACACCAACCCGATGTTCCGTGCCATCGGTGAGCCGCGCTGGTTCTCCTTCCCGGATGTGCTCAAAAGCGCCGAGAAGGTGATCTCCAAGCAGGTCGCTTCGCGTACCGGCTACTACGCCCGTAACCGCGTCGATCTGTTCTTCGGCACTGGCAGCTTTGCCGACGAGCAGACCATCGAAGTGGTGTGCCCCAATGGCGTGGTAGAAAAGCTCAATGCCAAGCACATCATCATCGCTACCGGCTCGCGCCCTTATCGCCCGGCCGACATCGACTTCCACCACCCGCGCGTCTACGACAGCGACACCATCCTCAGCCTGAGCCATACCCCGCGCAAGCTGATCGTTTACGGCGCCGGGGTGATCGGTTGCGAATACGCCTCGATCTTCAGCGGCCTGGGTGTGCTGGTCGAGCTGGTCGACAACCGTGGCCAGTTGCTGAGCTTCCTCGACTCGGAAATTTCCCAGGCGCTGAGCTACCACTTCAGCAACAACAACATCACCGTGCGCCACAACGAGGAGTACGAGCGGGTCGAAGGCCTGGACAACGGTGTGATCCTGCACCTGAAGTCGGGCAAGAAGATCAAGGCCGACGCCTTGCTGTGGTGCAACGGCCGTACCGGCAACACCGACAAGCTGGGCCTGGAAAACATCGGTATCAAGGTCAACAGCCGTGGCCAGATCGAAGTCGACGAGGCGTACCGCACCGCCGTGCCGAATATCTACGGCGCCGGTGACGTGATCGGCTGGCCAAGCCTGGCCAGCGCCGCCCACGACCAGGGCCGCTCAGCGGCCGGCAGCATTGTCGACAACGGCAGCTGGCGCTTCGTCAACGACGTGCCGACCGGTATCTACACGATTCCGGAGATCAGCTCGATCGGCAAGAACGAGCAGGAGCTGACCCAGGCCAAGGTGCCGTACGAAGTGGGCAAGGCGTTCTTCAAGAGCATGGCGCGTGCGCAGATCGCCGGCGAGCCGCAAGGCATGCTGAAAATCCTGTTCCACCGCGAAACCCTGGAAATCCTTGGCGTGCACTGCTTCGGCTACCAGGCTTCGGAAATCGTCCACATCGGCCAGGCGATCATGAACCAGCCCGGCGAGCTGAATAACCTCAAGTACTTCGTCAACACCACGTTCAACTACCCGACCATGGCCGAAGCCTATCGGGTAGCTGCCTACGACGGCCTGAACCGGCTTTTTTAAGCGGCTCCGGCCGGTGGCCTGAGCCGGTCGGGGAGACCGATTTCAGCCCTACCCGAGGGTGGTCTTGGCCAAACCGGGAAAGTCTGTAATCAGGCTGTCCACGCCAAAATCAGCGAGCCGGCGCATCAGTGCCGGTTCGTTGACCGTCCATACCGACACATGCAAACCCTGGCCCTGCGCTTTGAGCAGGCGCTCGGGGGTGCACAGTGTCCAGTTCAATGCCAGCAGCTCGCAGCCGTAGTTCTGCGCGACCTTCAGCGGGTCGAGCCAGGCGTACTCGGCGACCAGCCCGCGCTTCACGTCCGGCACCAGCTCCAGCGCGGCGCCCAGTACTTCCCGTGAACTCGAGGTGATGGTCACTTTGTCCAACAGGCCGTACTGCTGGGCCAGTTCGCGGATGGCCAACACGGTGGTGGCGGCGCGGGTGCGCGAGGCACTCTTGACCTCCAGCTGCCAGTGCTCGAAGGCGCATTTTTCGAACAGTTCTTCCAGCCGTGGGATAGGGCAGGGCTGCACATGGCCCGGGCCGCCCTTGCGTGCGTCGTAGGTGACCAGGTCGGCAGCGGGGTGTTCGACGACCTTGCCACGCCTTCCGGTGGTGCGTTTGAGGCTAGGGTCGTGAATGACCATCAGCTCGTTGTCGGCCGACAGGTGCAGGTCCAGTTCGCAGCGGTTGACGCCGTGGGACAGGCACTGGCGGAAGCTGTGCAGGGTGTTCTCGGGCGCTTCGCCCTTGGCGCCGCGGTGGCCGTAGATAAGGGTCACGTTCGTTCCTTCAGGTCAAGAATGAAAAGGCTCAGGGGGCGGGGTCGCTCTGTTCCAGCTGCTGGCGCCGTTGCTGCTGTTGGCGCTGCAGGATGTAGCGGGCCAGCAACTGGCGCTGGGCGTCGGTCATGTCGGTGAATTCGGTGCCCAGTTCGAAACTGCCGTCGGGCTGCGGGTCGCAGTGGGTGACCTTGCCGCGCAGCAGCAAACCGTGGGCGCGGGGCATCAGCACCATCTTCACCTTGACCCGGGTGCCGGGGGCGATCTGCTGACGCTGCGCGAACTCGATGCCGCCTTCGGAGATGATTACCCGTTGCGGCTGGCCGATCTCGCCGAGCAAGGTTTGCGCGACCACTGCGCTGAGCAGGTCCAGGCGCTTGCTCTGTGCCCGCAGAAAGGCAGCCAGTGTGCGGTCCTTGTCGCTCAGCTGGCGCAGCAGGTGCTGCGACTCGAAGTCGGACAGGTGCAGCTCGCTGAGCAGGTTGAACAACGGCGAATCATCCTGCAACAGTTCTGGCTCAAGGGCTTCGGCCGCGCTCAAGGGGCTGATTTCCAGTGCGATCCGATCTTCGATGCGGTAGTATTCGCGGCGATCTTCTTCGTCTAATGTCGTCATGGCGAACCCATGGTAGCGGCGGTGGTCCGAGTGTAAAGCCGCCACAGGCGCCTCGCCACAAGGACGTTCCCTTTCATCCGAACAAGCCCCGACATGTTCAGACCTCTTTTCGCATTCATCGGTACGCGTTACACCCGTGCCAAGCGCCGTAACCACTTCGTCTCGTTCATATCCCTGACCTCGATGATCGGCCTCGCCCTGGGCGTGGTGGTGATGATCGTGGTGCTCTCGGTGATGAACGGTTTCGACCACGAGATGCGTACCCGCGTGCTCGGCATGGTCCCTCACGCCACGCTCGAGAGCGGCCAGCCGATCAACGACTGGCCCGCCCTTGCTCAACAAGTAAAGCAGAATCCGCAGGTGCTGGCGGTAGCGCCCTACACCCAGATGCAGGGCCTGCTGACCCATGACGGCAAGGTGCAGAAGGTGCTGCTCAACGGCATCGACCCGGCCCGCGAACGTGAGGTGTCGATCATCGACAACTTCATCCAGCAAGGCCGCCTCGACCAGCTGGCGCCGGGCGAGTGGGGCATCATGATCGGCGACAAGGCCGCCGCCAAGCTGGGGGTGGCCATCGGCGACAAGCTGACCTTCGTCGCCCCGGAGGTCAGCGTGACGCCGGCCGGCATGTTCCCGCGCATGAAGCGCTTTACCGTGGTGGGCACCTTCCACGTCGGTGCTGGCGAAATCGACGGCTACCTGGGCCTGACCAACATCGCCGACCTGTCCCGCCTGCACCGCTGGAAGCCGGACCAGGTGCAGGGCCTGCGCCTGAAGTTCGACGACCTGTTCCAGGCGCCGCGTGTGGCCTGGAGCATCGCCCAGCAGCTTGGCGAACAGGAGTACTACAGCCGCGACTGGACCCGTACCCACGGCAACCTGTACCAGGCGATCCGCATGGAGAAGGCCATGATCGGCCTGCTGCTGTTGCTGATCGTCGCGGTGGCGGCGTTCAACATCATTTCCACCCTGGTGATGGTGGTCAACGACAAGCGCGGTGACATCGCCATTCTGCGAACCCTGGGCGCCACACCTGGGCAGATCATGGCCATCTTCATGGTTCAGGGGACGGTGATCGGGGTGATTGGCACACTGATCGGCGCTGTGGTCGGCATCGTCGCCGCGCTCAATGTCAGCGCAGCGATCGCCGGCATCGAGAAGCTGATCGGGCACAAGTTCCTCAACGCCGACGTGTATTTCATCGATTACCTGCCGTCGCAGATCCAGTCCCAGGACGTGTACATGGTCTGCGGTGCGGCGCTGGTCCTGAGTTTCTTCGCCACCCTGTACCCGGCCTGGCGTGCGGCGCGCACCCAGCCTGCAGAGGCGCTACGTTATGAGTGAGTCGCGCATGAGTGATAAAGCCGTTCTGAGCTGCCGCAACCTGGGCAAGTCCTACGACGAGGGCCCGGAGTCGGTGAAGGTGCTGTCCGGGCTCAACCTTGAGCTGCACGCCGGTGAGCGGGTGGCCATCGTTGGCAGTTCGGGCTCGGGCAAGAGTACCTTGCTCAACCTGCTGGGCGGCCTCGACCGGCCGACCCAGGGCAGCGTCTGGCTGGCCGGCGAAGAGTTGTCGGCACTGGGCGAGCGCGCGCGCGGCCTGCTGCGCAACCGTGAGCTGGGCTTCGTTTACCAGTTCCACCACCTGCTGCCCGAGTTCACCGCGATGGAGAACGTGTGCATGCCGCTGCTGATCGGCCGCACCGCCATCCCCGAAGCCCGCGAGCGCGCACAAGCACTGCTGGAGCGTGTGGGCCTGGGCCACCGCCTGCACCACAAGCCTGCCGAGCTGTCCGGCGGTGAGCGCCAGCGCGTGGCGATTGCCCGTGCGCTGGTCAACCGCCCGGGCCTGGTGATGCTCGACGAGCCGACCGGCAACCTCGACCACCACACCGCCCAGGGCATCCAGGAGCTGATGCAGGAGCTTTCCAGCTCTTCGCGCACGGCGTTCCTGGTGGTGACCCACGACCTCAACCTGGCGCGCCAGATGGACCGCGTGCTGAAACTCGACGACGGTCACCTGGTGGCGATCTGAGCCGCTTGCACGGGGTGGCCTGAGCCGCCCCGCAACTCTTTCATTGGGTGTTTTACATGTTCAGACCCTTGCCCTTGTTCATCGGTGCGCGCTACACCCGTGCCAAGCGCCGCAACCATTTCATCTCGTTCATCTCGATGACCTCGATGATCGGCCTGTCGCTGGGCGTGCTGGCGATGATCGTGGTGCTGTCGGTGATGAACGGCTTCCAGCGCGAAATGAGCTCGCGCATCCTCGGCCTGGTGCCGCATGCCAGCATCCTCGGTGTGCAGCCGCTGGACGACTGGCGCAAGGCCGCTGACGCCGCCCTGCAGAACCCAGCGGTTGTGGCCGCCGCGCCGATTACCGAGATGGAGGGCATGCTCTCCTACAAAGGCGCCATGCAGCCGATACAGGTCAGCGGCATCGACCCGGCCGAGGAGGGCAACGTCTCGATCGTTGGCCAGCACATCGTCCAGGGGCGCCTGCAGGCCTTGCAGCCGGGTGAATACGGTGTGGTCATCGGCGAGCTGACCGCGCGGCGGTTCCGCCTCAATACCGGTGACAAGCTGACCCTGATCGTGCCGGAAATCAGCAAGGAGCCGGGCGGTATCACCCCGCGCATGCAGCGCCTGACGGTGGTCGGTATCTTCAAGGTGGGCGCCGAGCTGGATGGCTCGCAGGCGTACATGCATGTGGCCGACGCCGGCGAGATGCAGCGTTGGGCACCGGGCCAGGTGCAGGGCGTGCGCCTGAAACTGCATGATCTGTATGCCGCGCCACAGGTGTCCAAGGCCATCGCGGCCGGGCTGGGTGATGCCTACCGTGCCGATGACTGGTCGCACACCCAGGGCAGCCTGTTCAGCGCCATGAAGATGGAAAAGACCATGATCGGCCTGTTGCTGATGATGATCATCGCCGTGGCGGCATTCAACATCATCGCCACCCTGGTGATGGTGGTGAACGACAAGGGGCCGGACATCGCCATCCTGCGCACCCTGGGGGCCACGCCGGCACAGATCATGGGCACCTTCATGGTCCAGGGCAGCCTGATCGGCATTGTCGGTACTTTGATTGGTGGCGTGCTCGGGGTGATAGCCGCATTCAATGTCAGCCAGATTGTCGGCTGGCTGGAGCGGGTGAGCGGGCAGCATATCTTCACGTCGGATGTGTACTTCATCAGCAGCCTGCCCTCCGAGCTGCAGTGGGGAGATGTGGCGATCATCTGTACGGCGGGGTTGGTGATGAGCTTCCTGGCGACCATTTATCCTGCGTATCGGGCTTCGCAGGTGCAGCCGGCGATCGGGCTGGCGGTCTGAAGCGTCATGGCCGGCCCTATCGCCGGCAAGCCGGCTCCCACAGGTACGGTGCAGCACTTGATGGCGCTGCTGTACCTGTAGGCGCTGGCTTGCCGGCGATGGGCTGCAAAGCAGCCCCGCGATCTAAAGATTTTCGCTGAACTCAATCAAGAACCGCGTCCAGCCACCCCCACACTCCGCCCGGATATTCCCACCATGGGCCTGGATGATCGAGCGGGTAATCGCCAACCCGAGCCCCGCATGTTCGCTGCAGCCTTCCCGCCGCGACGGGTCCACCCGGTAAAACCGATCAAACAGCCGAGGCAATGCAGCAGGCTCAATCGGCATGCCGGTATTGGCCACGCAGATGCTTGACCCAGGCGCCAGCGTCACGCGTATTTCCCCGCCCGCTGGCGTAAACCGCAGGGCGTTGTCCAGCAGGTTGGACAACGCCCTGCGCAGCATGTGCCGGTCGCCCTGCAGCGTCGCTTCACCTTCGCGCACCAGCGCTACCGCGCCCTCTTCGGCCAGCGGTGCGTAGTACTCGAGCAATGCATCGACCTCGTCGTGCAACGCCAGCGCCGCCTGCCCAGGCACCAGCAGGCCATGGTCAGCCTTGGCCAGGAACAACATGTCGTTGATCATCTGCGCCATCCCTTGCAGCTCTTCCAGGTTGCCATGCAGGGCCTCGCGGTAGTCTTCCAGGCTGCGCGGGCGGGTGAGGGTGACCTGGGTGTGGGTCAGCAGGTTTGAGAGCGGCGTGCGCAGTTCATGGGCGATGTCGGCGGAAAACGCCGAAAGGCGCTGAAAGGCGTCTTCCAGGCGCTGCAGCATCGCATTCACGGTGCTGGCCAGCGCCGCCAGCTCTTCGGGCATCTGTGCGACGGGCAGGCGTGTGGTCAGCGAGCGCGCCGAAACGCTGGCAGCCACCTGGCCCATCTGCCGCAACGGCTGGAGCCCGCGGCGTGCGGCCCAGGCACCCAGCAGCGCCGTGGCCAGTGCCGACAGGCCCACCGTCAACCAGATCAGGCGCTGCATGCCCTGCAGAAAATGCTGATGGTGGGTGATATCGAGAAACAGGGTCAGTCGGGCCTCAGGGTTCAGCCGCACAGCCAGGCTGCGGTAGTCGACGCCGCCCGCATGCACGGTCGCCAGGCCGGTGGCGGTGGGCGCATCGGGCAATGCGTTGCGGCTGGCGTACCATGCGCGGCCATCGTTGCCGGTGATGCGCAAGGCCAGGTCGGCCTGGTGGCTGAGCTCGTTGCGCAGCGCTGGCAGCAGGGTTTGCAGGTCGCTGGGACGTTCCAGCCCGGAGAGTTGGCTACGCAGCAGCGACAGGCGCGATTCGAGCAATTGCTGGTCGAGTTCCATGAAGTGCTGTTCGCTGGCGCGGTTGAACAGCAGCCCGGCACCGAGCGAAACGGCGGCGGTACAGGCGGCGAACAGCAGTGCCAGGCGGCTGCCGAGGGAAAGCCTGCGCATCAGTCGTTGCGCTCTTCGAGTACATAGCCCATGCCGCGCACGGTGTGGATCAGCTTGTTGGGGTGCGGGTCATCGATTTTCAGGCGCAAGCGGCGGATGGCGACCTCGATGACGTTGGTGTCGCTGTCGAAATTCATGTCCCACACCTGCGAGGCGATCAGCGACTTGGGCAAGACTTCGCCCTGGCGGCGCAGCAGCAATTCGAGCAGGGCGAACTCTTTGGCGGTGAGGTCGATGCGCTGGCCTGCGCGCTCGGCGCGGCGGCGGATCAGGTCCAGGCGTATGTCGGCCAGTGCCAAGGTAGTGTCCTGGCTGGGGCTGGCACCGCGGCGCAGCAGGCTGCGGACCCGGGCCAGCAATTCGGAAAAGGCAAACGGTTTGACCAGGTAGTCGTCGGCGCCCAGCTCCAGGCCGTGCACGCGGTCCTCGACGGCGTCGCGCGCGGTGAGGAACAGCACCGGCGTGTCCAGGCCGGCCTGGCGCACGGCCTGGAGGATCTGCCAGCCATCACGGCCTGGCAGCATCACGTCGAGGATCAGCAGGTCGTGATCGCCGCTCAGGGCCAGGTGCTGGCCGGTTTCGCCGTCGGTAGCCAGTTCGGTGGCAAAGCCCGCTTCACTGAGGCCCTGGCTCAGATACTGGCCGGTGCGGGCCTGGTCTTCGACGATCAGCAGTTTCATGCAGTGCCCACAGGTACGGTGTGATGGCTGAAATGATACGTGACTATCCCAGCCGCCGGCCAAGCTGACAAAGTTGTAATCTTCCCGTCAGTCAGCTGCCAGTCAGCGCTTTCTAAAGTGGCCTCATCCCTGCTGTAAGTACTGGAGTCATCATGAAACATCTGTTCATCGCCGCCGCCCTTGCCCTGGTCAGCCTGCCCAGCCTCGCAGACGGTGGCAAAAGCTTCGCCTTTGGCGAGCCAGCCCCGGCGGCGAAGGCCACCCGCACGGTCGAGGTGGTGTTGAAGGACATCGCCTTCGAGCCCCAGAGCCTCAAGGTCAAGGCGGGTGAGACCGTGCGCTTTGTCCTGATCAACAAAGGCCAGCTGCCCCACGAATTCAACCTGGGCGACAAGGCCATGCACGCCGAGCACCAGAAAGAAATGATCGCCATGCAGGGCAAACTGTTCACTGCCGGCATGAACCACGATGGCATGGACCACGGCCAGATGAACCACGGTGATCACGGCCATGAAGCTGGCAACACCGTGCTGGTTCAGCCCGGCCAGCGTGCCGAGCTGACCTGGACCTTCCGCCAGTCGGCTCCCATCGAGTTCGCCTGCAACGTGCCGGGGCATTATCAGGCTGGCATGGTCGGGCCGCTGACCATCGAGTGACTTGCGCTGCAAGGCGGGGTGTAAAAACGGTAGACTAAGGGCATTTCCAAACCTTCAGGTCAGTTTGCATGCATCCCGCCGCCGAACATTCCCCGCTGGGCAAGTCCAGCGAGTACATCGCCACCTACACGCCCTCGCTGCTGTTCCCGATCCCGCGCACGGCCAAGTGGGCCGAGCTGGGCGTTACCGCCCAGACTCTGCCGTGGCAAGGCGTGGATTACTGGAACTGCTTCGAACTGTCCTGGCTGCTGCCGTCGGGCAAGCCGGTGGTGGCGATCGGTGAGTTCGCCATCCCTGCCGATTCGCCGAACATCATCGAGTCGAAGTCGTTCAAGCTCTACCTCAACTCCTTGAACCAGACTGCGTTCGCTTCCATCGCTGAGCTGCAGGCTTGCCTTGAAAAGGATTTGTCGGCGGCTGCCGGCAAGCCGGTGGGTGTGAAGGTGCGTACGTTGGCAGAGGTGGAGGCGCAGGGTGTCGTGGCGCTGCCAGGGCAGTGCATCGATGCGCTGGACGTGGCCATCAGCAACTACGAACAGCCACAGCCAGAGCTGCTGCGCTGCGACCCGGAACGTGTAGTGGAAGAAACCCTGCACAGCCACCTGCTCAAGTCCAACTGCCCGGTGACGGGCCAGCCAGACTGGGGCAGCGTGGTGGTCGAGTACAAGGGCCGGGCGCTGGACCCTGCCAGCCTGCTGACTTACCTGATCAGCTTCCGCCAGCATGCCGACTTCCACGAGCAGTGCGTGGAGCGGATCTACCTGGACTTGAAAAACCTGCTGCAGCCTGAGCATCTGACCGTGTACGCGAGGTATGTGCGCCGGGGTGGGCTGGATATCAACCCGTACCGCAGCACAGCGGCGATAAACCCTGAGAATGTGCGTCTGGTGCGGCAGTAGTTCTGACATCACTGGGCCGTTTCTCGGCCCATTCGCGGGGCAAGGCCGCTCCCACAGGTACACCGAGCAGCGCCTAACCTGTGGGAGCGGCCTTGTGTCGCGAAAGGGCCGTGAAGCGGCCCCAGCTTTCGTCAGATGCCCATGCTGTGCAGCGAGTTGACAATGCTGCGCAGGGTTGCGGTCAGGTCCGGGTGGTCGGCCTCGAAGCGCTCTATGGCCAGGTTGACACCGTCCACCACGTTGTTGTCCGGCGTGGCTTCTTCAAGCTTCAGTTGCGCCTCGATCTGCCTGGCTTCCTCGTGTAGCGCGGCCAGTTCTTCATCGGTAAGCGGTACGTTTCGATCCAGTTGCTCGCGCAAGCTGTTCAGGCGCTCTTGCAATTCGCGGGCAGGCATTGGTTGTTCTCCATCAATGGCTTGGCAAGGCATGGACCTCAGCGAAGCGGCAAAGGTTCGTGCCTGTCTTCAGCGTAATCCACTCGCCGGTGCTTTGCATGATCCGCATCAAGGGTGCTGTGTCAGGGTTTTTCACCTTTGCGCCGGCGCAAGGCAATGTCGGTCAGGCAGGTGTCCAGCGCTTCGAGGTGGTCGATCACCGAGTGCACGCCCAGGCGGAACAGCTCCAGCGTGGCCTTGCCGCGGGCCAGCTCTTGTTCCTGTTGGCTCATGCCTTGCCACGCCTGCGAGCCTAGGTCACAGGATGGGCTGCAGGCAGCCAGGCCAATGGTCCACAAACCGGCGTTCAGGCCCGACTGCAGCAGGCGCGGTTCACCGCTGACCAGTACGCAGCCGTCCAGGCATCGGCTGTCGATTGCCATCAGTGCCTGCCAACAGGCGTTCGGCGCCGGCCAGCGCACGCCATTGGCCACGTGCCCCGGCAACCAGTCGGGTAGCACGCTGGCCAGGCGTTTGCCCTGGGTGCTGCTCAGGTCGTCCAGCCAGATGCACGGCACCTGCTGGCGGCGCAGGCCGGCGAGGGTGTCGAGGGCCCCGGGGGCGGGCAGGGGGCTGCCGCTGGCGGCCTGGACCAGGCAACCGCGCAGGCCGAACAGCACAGCGGTAAAGGCGGGCGCATCGTGCATGGCAACTTCCCTGAAATATTTCGCAGGCTATGCGGTCATTGTTACGGGCCTATGACGCTCAACACATGTTCACAAAATATTGAGCAAAAATTTGTAAAGCTGTTTATCAGCCCGCAAGCCTCTATACTGCCGCCTTACCAGCGGCGTACCTGTTGCGCTTGCGGCCGAGAAATTCGATGGAGAAACATCTATGCGTAGGATCGGTGCCGGTGTGATCGAGCGAGTCACCCAGGCCTGTGTCTGTGCCAGCTTGCTGCTGGCACCCGTGGCAGCCACCCAGGCAGCCACCGAGGAGGATCCCTGGGAGACGGTCAACCGGCCGATCTTCCGTTTCAACGATATCCTCGACACCTATGCCCTCAAGCCATTGGCGCAGGGCTACCAGGCAGTAACTCCCCAGTTCCTCGAGGATGGTATCCACAACGTCTTCCGCAACCTGGGCGATGTCACCAACCTGGCCAACAACGTGCTGCAGCTCAAACCGCATGCGGCGGGCGTGGACACGGCGCGGCTGATCGTCAACACCACCTTCGGCCTCGGCGGTTTCTTCGATGTGGGCACCAAGATGGGCCTGCAGCGCAGCGACGAAGACTTCGGCCAGACCCTCGGCTATTGGGGCGTACCCAGCGGCCCGTACGTGGTCATCCCGCTGCTTGGCCCGAGCACCGTGCGTGACGGCCTGGCCAAGTACCCGGACAGCTACACCAAGCCGTACCGCTACATCGACCACGTGCCGACCCGCAACTCGATCTTCGCCCTGGATATCGTCGATACACGCGCCAGCCTGCTGTCCGCTGAAAAGCTGATTCAGGGTGACAAATACATCTTCATTCGCAACGCCTACCTGCAGAACCGTGAGTTCAAGGTGAAGGATGGCGAGGTCGAAGACGATTTCTGAGTCAGGCCTGTGCTGAAAAGGCGACCTTCGGGTCGCCTTTTTCGTAACAGATCAATGCATGGCCAGGATGCGCATGGCGTATGAGCCACGTTTCTCAGTGTGATTTGAGGGCATCGCTGGCGTGCGACATCCTGCTCATTGGGTTACACAAGTCACCTTTCTTATAACTCCCGGTGATTTCGCCTGCAAAGAGCATCGAACTCGACCCACGCATGCTTGAAACGCCTGGCGGATGGGAGTACCGTCTGCGCCTTACAAGGTACCTCTGCCGGTTGCCTGGGCCGCCTTCTTGGCCTACAACTCAAGTAGAGTGTTACCACAGAGTATTCCAGCAGCCGGATGTCAGCCTTGCAGACGCCCCTGCACCAACCCAAATCGGCGCCGTTCGCCCACATGCAGAAAATCAGTGCAACGCTGCTGATCATCGATGATGACGACGTGGTCCGTGCGAGCCTCGCCGCCTATCTGGAAGACAGTGGCTTCAGCGTCCTCCAGGCCAGTAATGGCCAGCAGGGGCTCCAGGTCTTTGAAGAACACCAGCCCGACCTCGTGATCTGCGATCTGCGCATGCCGCAGATGGGCGGCCTCGAGCTGATCCGCCAGGTCAGCGAGCGCGCCCCGCAGTTGCCGGTGATCGTGGTATCGGGGGCCGGCGTGATGAGCGACGCGGTCGAGGCCTTGCGCCTTGGCGCGGCGGACTACCTGATCAAGCCGCTGGAAGACCTTGCCGTGCTCGAGCACTCGGTGCGCCGAGCGCTCGACCGTTCGCGCCTGGTGGTGGAAAACCAGCGTTACCGCGACAAGCTCGAAGCGGCCAACCGAGAGCTGGAGGCCAGCCTGCACCTGTTGCAGGAGGACCAGACCGCCGGTCGGCAGGTGCAGATGAACATGCTGCCAGAGAGCCCCTGGGCTGTCGGGGAGTTCGCCTTCGAGCATCAGATCATCCCGTCGCTGTACCTGTCTGGCGACTTCACCGACTATTTTCGTGTGGATGATCGGCGCATTGCGTTTTATCTGGCCGATGTCTCCGGGCATGGCGCGTCATCGGCATTCGTCACCGTGTTGCTGAAATTCATGACCACCCGGCTGATGTTCGAATTCAAGCGCAACAGCAAATTGCGCGAATTCAAGCCGTCGGAAGTGCTCAGCCACATCAACCGTGGCTTGATCAACTCCAAGCTGGGCAAGCACGTGACCATGGTTGGCGGGGTAATCGACGAAGACACCGGCCTGCTGACCTACGCCGTTGGCGGCCACCTGCCGCTGCCGGTGCTGTATACCCCGGGCCAGGCCCGCTACCTGGAAGGCCGTGGCCTGCCGGTGGGTTTGTTCGACGAAGCCACCTACCAGGACCTGGTCATGGAGCTGCCGCCGCAATTCAGCCTGAGCCTGATGTCCGATGGCATCCTGGACCTTTTGCCAGGTGACACGCTCAAAGATAAAGAGGCTGCCTTGCCGGAAATCGTCAAGGCAGCGGGTGGCAGCCTGGATGGGCTGCGCCAACGATTTGGATTGGCTACGCTTGGGGAGATGCCGGATGATATCGCCCTAATGGTGTTGAGCAGGAACCTTCAATGAGTACCGGTAGAATCCAGTTCGCCGAGCAGAGTGGTACCTTCGTTCTGAAGTTCGTCGGTGAAGTGCGCCTGACGCTGTGTTCGGCGCTGGATGCGACGATCGAGAAAATCTTCACCGCGTTGAATTTCTCGGCCATCGTCATCGACCTGACGGAAACCGAAAGCATCGACAGCACCACGCTGGGCCTGCTGGCGAAGCTGTCGATCCTGTCGCGGCAGAAAGTCGGTTTGCTGCCGACCGTGGTCACCACCAACCCGGATATTTCGCGGCTGCTGCAATCCATGGGGTTCGATCAGGTGTTCAACATCGTCGACCGCCCAGTGCCATGCCCGGAGTGCCTGACCGACCTGCCTTCGCAAGATCAGAACGAAGACGTGGTGCGTTCCAAGGTGCTGGAGGCGCACAAGATTCTCATGGGCTTGAATGACTCCAACCGTGAAGCCTTCCATGACCTGGTGAGTGCGCTAGAGCGGTCCTGATTGTTCGTTCGCAGGGGCCTCTTCGCGGGGCAAGCCCGCTCCCACAGGCGCCACGGGTTTGGACTGTCCGACACCAATCCAACCCTTGCGGGCAGTCCAGTTAATGGGAGCGGGCTTACCCCGCGAAGAGGCCGGCAAGCCCTGTAAAATACCCCCCGCCCAATCACTCCCGCCGCGCAAACTCCGTCGCCTCGGCGCCATCAGCATTCAGCTGAAACACCCGCGCCGGCCGCCCCTGTTCATCAAAGAACACCTGCCCCAACCCCGCACTGTTCCACAACCGCTCCCCGGCCTTGCTATGGCTAGGCGTACGCGGCACCACCTCCATTTCCCGTCGCCGGGTAAACCAGTTCAGCGGTGAGCGCGGCGAATACAGCCAGCGGTTGAGCCGGTCGAGCACATCCAGCAGCCGTCGCGGAAATTCATTCTTGATCCCGCTGCTGGTGACCTGCCACAAGTGCGGGCTGCGCTGGCGATGGCGAATCAACACCTCATAGACGAACGAATAGTGCACATCGCCCGACAGCACCACGTAATGCCCGGGCGTGCGCGAATGGCGGAAAATGTTCAGGATCACCTGGGCGGCGCCGCGGTGGGCCATCCAGTTTTCGGCATCCACCAGTAGCGGGTAGCCCAGCCAGCTGAACAGCTTCTGTACCGTTTCGATCAGCTTGACCCCGAAGATCGGCGCCGGTGACACGATGATCGCCGAAGGGTGGTCGAGCAATGCTTGCTGCAGCTCGCTCAGCGCCTCCCAGTCGAGCAGGCCTGAAGGTTTGGCCAGGTCGCTCTCGCTGCGCCAGCGGCGCGTGCGCGTGTCCAGCACCAGCAGCGGTGGGCTGCTGGGCAGGCTGAACTGCCAGCCCTGGAAGCGCAGCAGGTCACCGATCAGTTGGTCTTGCGCCTGGCGCTCCAGCTGCGGGCGGGCGAGCGCCTGGTACTGCTCGGCCAGGGCCGTGCAGCTATCCGGGTCGTTGCCCCAGGCCTGGCAAAGCAGGTAACCGAGCAGGGCATTGCCGATGATCCGCCGCGAGAAGGGGTGGCCATAGGCGGTTTCTTCCCATTGCGCCGAGAGGTTCCAATCGTCGGTGATGTCGTGATCGTCGAAAATCATCAGGCAGGGCAGGTGGGCCATTACCCGCGCTACCTGGCCCAGGTTGGCGGCAAACGCCTCGATCAACGGCAGTTCTGCGCGGTAGCGCGCCTGGTGCGGCTCGGCGAGGCCTGCGGGCATCTGCAGGCTGACCAGTTGCCAAGGCACGGGCGACCACACCAGCAGGTACATGGCCATGACCTCGGCGAAGGTCACCAGGTGGTTGTCGGCATTGCTGGAGGAGAATATCGGTTTGCGCTTGCCGCCAAAGAAGCGCTCGCGCAAGGTTTCGTTGCGTTCCTGGGCGGGCAGCAGGTCGGCGCGGTGGTAATAGCTGGCAGGGTGCTGGTAGAGCGACTGGCTGTCGGCGACGACGGCGCCTTCCAGCTGCTCATCGAACAGGCCGAGGCGCTCGGTCAGCGAATGAATGGCCCGCAACATCGGGCCGGCAACGTCATCGGCATAAACCTGATCGCCGGTCATCAGCAGCACAGCAGGGCGCGCTTCAGGCTCGCAGGCTGCCAGCAAACGGTCCGCGCACAGCAGGCCATCGGCGGCTGGGTGATGGGGTTTGCGGCACGAGCCGTGCAGCAGTTGCTCCAGGCGATCGCGCAGCACCAGGCTCGGCCGCTGGGTGCCAGGGTAGAGCAGGTGTGGCGCCCAGTCGGCGATGCCCTGGCCGTTGACCAGCAGGTCGTACTCGATGGCGACGTTACAGGGCAGGGGTTGGGCGAAATGGATGTCCAGCAGGTGAATAAAAGCTTGCTGGCCGATCGGAATGACCTGGCACCCCAACTTGGCCGCGCCATCCATGATGAACTCGGGTTGCAACGGTTGGCTGCCGACTAGCCAGATGGCCAGGCGCTGGGGCTCCAGGCGGCGCAGTACCGGGCCGGCGAGAACGAGGGGCAAGGAGGTGAGGGTCATCAACAGCTCTGGTGTCTGAAAGGCCCGTTTCGGCGGGAGTGAAGCAAAACGGGCGGAAAATGCTGAACATTTCCCGCCCGCCTGGCAAACCAGATTTGTGTCAGGCTTTGTCAGCCATCAGCTTTTCCAGTTTCTCCTGGTCGCGCGCAAACTGGCGAATGCCCTCGGCCAGCTTCTCGGTGCCCATGGCATCTTCGTTCATTGCCCAGCGGAACTGGCTTTCGCTCAGCACCTGCTTGGCCTCGCCGGCATTGCCCGGCTTGAGTGCGCGCGGCAACTCGCCCTGGTCATCGCTCAATTGCTGCAGCAGCTCCGGGCTGATGGTCAGGCGATCGCAGCCGGCCAGTTGCTCGATCTGGCCGATATTGCGGAAGCTGGCACCCATGACCACGGTGTCGTAACCGTTGGCCTTGTAATAGTTGTAGATGCGCGTGACGGACTGCACGCCCGGGTCCTCGGCGCCGACATATTCCTGGCCGGTGCTTTTCTTGTACCAGTCGTAGATACGGCCCACGAACGGCGAAATCAGGAACACCCCGGCATCGGCGCACGCTTGTGCCTGGGCGAACGAGAACAGCAGGGTCAGGTTGGTCTGGATGCCTTCCTTCTCAAGCTTCTCGGCAGCACGGATGCCTTCCCAGGTGGAGGCCAGCTTGATCAGCACACGATCTTTGGGCACCCCAGCCGCTTCATACAGCCCGATCAGCTGGCGGGCCTTGTTCAGCAGTGCCGGCTCATCGAACGACAGGCGAGCATCCACTTCCGTGGAGATACGCCCCGGGATCGCCTTGAGGATACCCGCGCCCACGGCCACGGCGAACTTGTCGCAGGCCAGGTCGACATCGCCCTTGGCGTCGCCTTTGACCTGCTTGAGCAGCTCGGCATAGCCCGGGATGGCGGCAGCTTTGAGCAACAGCGACGGGTTGGTGGTGGCATCCACCGGCTTGAGGCGGGTGATGGCGTCCAGGTCCCCGGTGTCGGCGACAACGGTGGTGAACTGCTTGAGTTGTTCCAGCTTGGAAGTCATGGCGTGCTCTGTCCTGTGCGATGTCTCGACATTACCCGAGCCCCGACGGCCGCTCAAGGGGCCATTGGGGCGGTGGCGAATTGTCGAAGGTGATGATTCGAGTCACCAGCCAGCACGAGGTTCCCCGCCGTCCTCGAAAGCTTCAACCCATCCCGGCAGGAGCAGGTTCAGCGCGGTCCCGGTGGCAGCCCGCTTGCCGGCGATAGGGCCCGCCGGGCCACCTTACCGCCCCTGCAACAACTCCGCCGCTTGGTCAAACACCACCAGTGGCTCCGGCGCCTTGTGAATATCCGCCGACAGCAACTGCCGGAACCGCCGCGCCCCCTTGAAGCCCTGGCCCAACC
>Ga0213827_1000537_pt1 | contig 28780 bp, 28 predicted proteins | sample MC6MC0898MG_FD_180669 | JGI IMG/M metagenome (GOLD analysis project Ga0213827, IMG submission 180669) | Enriched soil aggregate microbial communities from Iowa State University, Ames, United States - MC6-MC0898-MG | ecosystem: Environmental > Terrestrial > Soil > Unclassified | place: USA: Iowa...
AATTGCAAAGCCGTGGGGGTGAAGGATTCGACGCTCATGCTGACTATCTCCCGGCGTTACGCCGCCATAATGCGTGATGACGCGCATTATCCGCTTCTCCTAGAAAAGCGGTCAACTATTGTTATGGTATAGCAATCGACCCAACCCGCTTCCCAGACAACAGAAAGGCCCGCTTGACGGGCCTTTCTGTTCGACGCGGCGACGCTTAAGGCAGCATGCCCGCGTGGGACAGCCCCAGGCGTTCGTCCAGGCCAAACAGGATGTTCAGGTTCTGTACCGCCTGGCCAGAGGCACCTTTGACCAGATTGTCGATTACCGACAACACCACCACCAAGTCGCCATCCTGCGGGCGGTGCACCGCGATCCGGCAAACGTTGGCACCGCGTACGCTGCGGGTTTCCGGGTGACTGCCAGCCGGCATGACATCGACGAACGGTTCGTTGGCGTAGCGCTTCTCGAACAATGCCTGCAGGTCCACAGAGCGATCGACCACTGTGGCGTACAGCGTGGAGTGAATGCCGCGAATCATCGGGGTCAGGTGTGGCACGAAGGTCAGGCCAACGTCCTGGCCAGCGGCGCGACGCAGGCCCTGGCGAATTTCTGGCAGGTGGCGGTGACCTTTGACTGCGTAGGCCTTCATGCTTTCCGACGTTTCCGAGTACAGCGAACCGACAGCCGCACCGCGACCCGCACCGCTGACCCCGGACTTGCAGTCAGCGATCAGCCGCGAAGTGTCGGCCAGACCCGCTTCCAGCAATGGCAGGAAGCCCAGTTGCGTGGCCGTTGGGTAGCAACCCGGCACAGCAATCAGGCGAGCCTGCCTGATCTGCTCGCGATTGACTTCCGGCAGGCCATAAACCGCCTCTTCCAGCAGTTCTGGTGCACCGTGCGGCTGGTTGTACCACTTGGCCCACTCATCCGCGTCCTGCAGACGGAAGTCGGCAGACAGGTCGATGACCTTGGTCCCGGCCGCGAGCAATTCGCCAGCCAGGGCATGGGCCACGCCGTGAGGGGTGGCGAAGAACACCACATCGCAGGCACCCAGAGTCTTGATGTCCGGAACGCTGAACGCCAGGCCATCGTAATGGCCACGCAGGTTCGGGTACAGGTCAGCCACGGCCAGACCGGCCTCGGATCGGGAAGTGATCACTGCCACTTCTGCTTGCGGATGCTGTGCCAACAGACGCAGCAATTCGACACCGGTGTAACCCGTGCCGCCGACGATACCGACCTTGACCATAAACCTGCCCTCAACGAACCCACTGGAAAGCCGTCGATAATAGGGGCCGCGCGCGCCTGCGACAACCGTCAAGGTGACGTGCGGGCGCTCAAGCCTCTACTATTCGGGCTACCGTGAACCTGGGAATACTAAAAATGCTTTATCTGTGGCTCAAAGCTTTTCATATCATCAGCGTCGTGTGCTGGTTTGCCGGCCTGTTTTACCTACCGCGCCTGTTCGTCTACCACGCTCAAAGCGAAGACAGCATCAGCAAGGAGCGCTTCAGTCTCATGGAGCGCAAGCTATACCGGGGCATCATGGGCCCGGCAATGATCGCCACGCTGATCTTTGGCGGCTGGCTGATCAGCCTCAACCCCAGCGCTTACTTCACCCAGGGTGGCTGGATGCACGCGAAGCTGACACTGGTGGTGTTGCTGATCGGCTACCACCACATGTGCGGCGCCCAGGTGAAGCGTTTCGCCCGTGGCGAGAACACCCGCAGCCATGTCTTTTATCGCTGGTTCAACGAAGTGCCGGTTCTGATATTGCTGGCTATTGTAATTTTGGTCGTCGTACGGCCGTTCTAATCCTACTGAACGCTTTCCATCGGGGTACTTCCAATGTCGCTGCCCGCTTTGCTTGAACAACACCTGCGCCTGCCCGTCGTGGCGGCGCCGATGTTCCTGATCTCCAATCCACAGCTGGTGCTGGCGTGCTGCCGCAACGGCGTGGTCGGTAGCTTTCCGGCGCTGAATCAACGCGAAAGCAGCGGCTTCAAGGCCTGGCTGGAGGAAATAGAAGCGGGTCTGGCGCTGCTGCAGAACCCCGCGCCCTATGCCGTAAACCTGATTGTGCACAACAGCAATCCACGGCTGCAGGCCGACCTGGCAATCTGCATCGAGCATAAAGTGCCGATCGTGATCACCAGCCTCGGCGCGGTGAAAGAGCTGGTTGATGCCGTGCACAGCTACGGCGGCCTGGTGTTCCACGACGTGACAACCCGTCGGCATGCCGAGAAAGCCGCCGAAGCCGGGGTCGATGGTTTGATCGCGGTTGCCGCCGGTGCCGGTGGTCACGCCGGCACCTGGAGCCCATTCTCGCTGATTGCCGAGATCCGCCAGTTCTTCGACAAGACCCTGTTGCTGGCCGGCTGCCTGAACCACGGCCATGAAATTCTCGCCGCGCAACTGCTCGGCGCGGACCTGGCCTACTTCGGCACACGGTTTATCGGCACCACAGAAAGCCATGCACCTGAGGCTTACAAAGAGATGCTGCTGACCTCCAGAGCAGCAGACATCGTTCATACTCCAGCGGTCTCGGGCGTACCGGCAAGTTTCATGCGCCAAAGCCTGCTCAACGCCGGTTTTGATCTCGACGCGCTGCAAGGCAAGGGCGAAATCAACTTCGGCGCCAAGCTCAAGCCCATCAGCGATGAAGCCAAAGCGTGGAAAACCGTGTGGTCTGCCGGTCAGGGCGTCGGTGAAATCGACGACCTGCCCAGCGTTGACGAACTGGTCGCCCGGCTGGATGCCGAGTACCGTAAAGCGCAGGAACTGGCGGCCCAACTGCCCAAACGCTGGCCGCGCTAAGCCACCGACCCTGGGTCAGCCGGGTATGGTTGGCCCAGGTAACGCGCGCACCCCGATCAATCGCGACAAGGAAGTACTGGCATGAGCGAAAACCGCTTCAAGATTGTCTTCGACGGCGCCCTGCTGCCAGGGGTCGAGATCACCACGGCGAAACTCAATCTCGCCGAACTGTTCAAATGTGATGTCAGCGCCATCGAGCGGCTATTCAGTGGCGAACCCGTCGCCCTCAAGCACAACCTTTCCCAGGCCGACGCGCACACCTATCTCACGGCCCTGACAAAAACCGGCGTTGATGCGCGGATCGAGGCAGAACCTTTGATCGAGCTCAACCTGAGCGAAGTCAAACCTGCCACGCCCACACCGCCAGAGGCCGATACCTCTCCCTACGCCCCGCCCCGCGCGCCAGTGGGTGAGGTCAACACAACGTTTGGCGAACTCAAGGTCTTCAGTGTCCAGGGCCGTATCGGTCGCTTGCGGTATCTGGCCTGGTCGCTGGCTGCGCTGCTGGTCATGGGCGGGATCGCCGGTTCATTGGGATTGGGCCTGTTGGCGGGCGATAACATGGTGTTGGCGGCAATTGTTTGTGTCGTCGGCGTGCTTGCCTACTTCTATGTGAATATCACCATCAGCGTGCAGCGCCTGCATGACCTGGGCTGGTCCGGCTGGCTGTGGTTCCTGAACCTGGTGCCCATTGTCGGCGGCCTGTTTCCCATCGCTCTGGCGGTCATCCCGGGCAACCCCGGCGCCAACCGCTACGGCGCACCGCAACCGCCCAACAGTACCGCGGTGAAAGTATTGGCCGGGCTTTGGCTGGTGGTGATTGCCGTGGTGTTTGTCGGCGCATTGGCTGGCGGCCTCAGCGCCGTCACTGAAGAATACGAAAGCACCATGAGCAGCAGCTACGAGATCGACGAGTCGGCTGAAAACGTTGAGGCAGACGATGCGGCGCAACCCGCCCAGCCCCCTGTAGACTATGAGAAAGAATAAACGCGCTGGCGACCTGTGAGCTTTCTGTCCACAGGCCTCGAGCCGTTGCGATGGAGAACTGCATGACCCGTTACGCTCTGATCACTGGCGCTTCCAGCGGCATCGGCCTGGCTATGGCCGAAGCCCTGGCGCGCCGAGGCCGCAGCCTGATTCTGGTGGCTCGCCAACGTGATCAGCTGGAAAGCATCGCCATCGAATTGACCCAGCGCTTTGGCGTCGAGGTGCTGTTTCGCGCCTGCGACCTGGGTGAACCGCTGCGTTTATCCGGCTTTCTGCTGGAGCTCGAAGAAGGCGAACGGCAGATCGACCTGCTGGTCAACTGCGCCGGCATCGGCACCTGCGGGCCATTCCTGGCCCAGGACTGGATGACCGAACAAGACCTGATTGAAGTCAACATCCTCGCCCTGACGCGCCTGTGCCATGCCATTGGTAACAGCATGGCCCTGCAGGGTGGCGGGCAGATTCTCAACGTGGCATCCGTGGCGGCCTTCAATCCCGGCCCCTGGATGAGCACCTACTATGCCAGCAAGGCCTATGTGCTGCACTTCTCCGAGGGCCTGCGGGTGGAGCTGAAAAAATGCGCGGTCAAGGTTTCGGTGCTGTGCCCCGGCCCAACCCGGACCGCGTTCTTTCGCACCGCACAACTGGACGACAGCAAACTGAACGCCAGCAAGCTGTTGATGAGCCCTGAGGAGGTGGCGCTGTACACCGTGCGGGCACTGGATAAAAACCGTGCAATCATCATCCCCGGACGGCGCAATCGCTGGTTCGCCTTCCTGCCCCGTCTGGGCTCGCGCTGGTTGACCCGAACCATCGTCGGCATGGTCAACAAGGCCTATTGCCCGCGCTGAGCACCCACGCAATAAAAGGTCGGGCGCCAGCCTGATCCCTTCAGTACACTCAGTGCGGCCCATCAACATGGAGAAACAGCTGTGGATACTCTGTTCACCAAGATCATCAACAGAGAAATACCTGCCAAGATCATTTACGAGGATGACCAGGTCCTGGCCTTCCACGACATCGCCCCCCAGGCCCCCGTGCACTTCCTGGTCATCCCGAAGAAGCCGGTGCGCACCCTCAACGATCTCACCGAGGACGACAAGGCACTGGCCGGACATATTCTGTTCACCGCCCAACGCCTGGCGCTGGAACTGGGCTGCGAAGAAGGCTTTCGCGTGGTGATGAACTGCAATGAACTGGGTGGACAGACCGTCTACCACATTCATATGCACGTCCTGGGTCAACGCCAGATGCACTGGCCGCCGGGCTGATTCCACCCTCTTGCTCCGGGTTGTGTCGCCGATCGTCATGACCCAGGGCAAACCTTCCCCCGCCGATTGCGGTAAACTGGCCGCCGAGATTCTTCCCGGAGGTCAGCATGACTACCCAACGTCACTACTCGCCCATTGACCGTCTTCTGTTGCAAGCCGATACCGCGATGCGCACCTTGCTGCCCTTCAGTGGCCAGCCTTATCGCCCGTCGCCGGCCATCCTGCAACCAGAGAGCAAAATGAGCGACGAGGACACCCGGCACGTCGCCGGCCTGATGCGCATCAACCATACCGGTGAAGTCTGTGCCCAGGCGCTGTATCAAGGCCAGGCCCTGACCGCCAAGCTGCCGCAGGTGCGGGCGGCGATGGAGCATGCGGCCGAGGAAGAGATCGATCATCTGGTCTGGTGCGAACAACGCATCCGTCAACTGGGTAGCCATACCAGCATCCTCAACCCGTTGTTCTACGGCATGTCGTTCGGCATCGGCGCGGTAGCCGGGTTGATCAGCGACAAAGTCAGCCTGGGGTTCGTCGCCGCGACCGAAGATCAGGTCTGCAAGCACCTGAACGAACACCTGGAGCAACTGCCGGCCGAGGACGAGAAGTCGCGGGCCATTCTCGAGCAGATGCGCATTGACGAAGAACAGCACGCCGAAAGTGCGCTGGATGCCGGCGGCTTCCGCTTCCCGGCGCCGGTGAAGTTCGGCATGAGCCTATTGGCCAAGGTGATGACCAAAAGCACCTACCGCATTTGACGCACCTCGATCACCGAGACAAAAAAGGGCGCTGATATCAGCGCCCTTTTTTTGTGCTCGCAGCAACCGCATTCAAAAGGCTTGGCCCTCTTCGCGATGACTAGCTCGACTCAACCCAGCTCGATGATTTCGTAGTCGTGGGTGATGGCCACGCCCGCGGCCCCCAGCATGATCGATGCCGAGCAGTACTTCTCTGCCGACAATTCGATGGCGCGCTTGACCTGGGCTTCCTTGAGCGCTCGGCCCTTGACGACAAAATGCATGTGGATCTTGGTGAACACCTTGGGATCTTCAGTCGCACGCTCGGCTTCAAGGAAGGCTTCGCAGCTTTCCACCGCCTGGCGCGACTTCTTGAGGATGCTGACCACGTCGAAATTGCTGCAACCGCCCACGCCGAGCAGGAGCATTTCCATCGGCCGAACCCCCAGGTTGCGACCACCGGCCTCGGGTGGACCGTCCATGACCACGACGTGACCACTGCCGGATTCACCGAGGAACATGGCTTCGCCAGCCCATTGGATGCGTGCCTTCATCGCCAAGTCTCCACTGTAAAAAAAGGGTCGCCAGCTTAGCACAGGGCTTGGGATAGACAGTGTGCCACTGCAGCACAAGCCAGCGGCCGCGGCCGCAGCCATTGATAATTTCTCTAATGACGACAGAATGTGTCTGTTAAGCTGGCGCCAATTCACTGGCGCGTCACCCGCCCTGGAGCACACGCTCTGCAGCGCCTCATAAAAACAACCACGTCACACCGTGCAGTCTTTTCGGGATTCAACCATGGTTGCTATTGCCCCAACCCCCAAGATCAAGAACCTCGACAAGCTACTGATGCATTGCCAACGCCGTCGCTATCAGGCCAAGAGCAATATCATTTGTGCAGGTGACCGTTCCGACACACTGTTTTTCATTATCAAGGGTTCAGTCACCATCCTGATCGAGGATGACGATGGCCGGGAAATGATCATCGCCTACCTCAACCCCGGGGACTTTTTTGGCGAGTTGGGTTTGTTTGAGCAAGCAGGCCAGGAGCAGGAACGCAGTGCGTGGGTACGCGCCAAGGTCGAGTGCGAAGTGGCCGAGATCAGCTACAGCAAATTCCGCGAACTGTCCCAGCACGACCCGGACATTCTCTACGTGCTCAGCGGGCAAATAGCCCAGCGCCTGCGCAATACCACACGCAAGGTCGGCGACCTGGCGTTCTTCGACGTCACCGGCCGGGTTGCGCGCTGCCTGTTGGAACTGTGCAAACAACCCGACGCCATGACCCACCCCGACGGTATGCAAATCAAAGTCACCCGTCAGGAAATCGGCCGGATCGTCGGTTGCTCGCGGGAAATGGTCGGGCGCGTGCTCAAGGACCTGGAAGAGCGCAACCTGGTGAACGTCAAGGGCAAGACCATGGTGGTGTTCGGCACCCGCTAAGGCGCCAGCACCTCGACCAGCATCTGCCGATACAGCGTGTCCAGGCGCTCAATGGCCTGGGGAGCGGCGAATCGTTCGTGCAGGGCGATATGGCTTGCCGCACGCACCCGCTGCTCAAGGCCGCACACCTCGTTAAAACGGTTGACCGCCTGCACCATCGATTCGCGTTCATCGTCCAGCAGCAATGCGCCATGCACCAGCCCAACCGGCCGCTGCCCTCCCTTGCTCTGGCGCCAGCGTTGCGCGGTGCCCACCATCTTGCGACCGTCGAGATTGACGTTGAAGCGCCCATCACAGAACGCGCCCTCCACTTCCCCCAGCGATGCCTTACCCCCCAGTTCCGTCAGCAACGTGCAAATCGGATCGCACAGGCGCCGATAGGCGGTTTCGATGCGTCCGTGATCACCTTCGCTGCGCGGTGGCGCGTAGACCAGCGCAATATTGATGGTGGCCGCCGACTGCGGCACCGGCTCGCCCCCGGTTTCACGCAGTAACACCGGCCAGCCATTGGCGGCCGACGCCGCACAGGCCGCGTCGAACCCAGGCAAACGACTCAAGCGCCGGGGCATGACCAGCGCACGATCGCTCGGTTGCCAAAACAACAGAGCGAAATCCTGGTCACCGGCACACACCGTTGCCAGCAAATCCTGCTCAGCTTGCAGGCCCGCTTCGACGGTCAAGGCAATGGGTTGGGTCATGGCAGGCAAATCCTTGGCTGTGGATACAAAAAAGCCGGCATCGCCGGCTTCTTGATTAAATCAGGTTCAGTCGAGTGTAGAACCGCTGACCGGTACACCGCGCTCCGGGAAGAACAGGCGTTGCAGCTCCGCCCCCGGGTTCTCGGCGCGCATGAAGGCTTCGCCCACCAGGAACGAGTACACCTCACTGATTTCCATCAGCTCGACATCCGCACGGTTGAGGATGCCACTTTCGGTGATCACCAGGCGATCGCGAGGGATGCGCGGCAACAGGTCGAGGGTGGTTTCCAGATTCACTTCAAACGTATGCAGGTTGCGGTTGTTAACCCCGACCAGCGGCGTATCGAGGATTTTTAATGCCCGCTCCAACTCGTCACCGTCGTGAACTTCCACCAGCACGTCGAGGCCAACGCCTTTGGCAACGGCAGCCAGCTCAGCCATCTTGACGTCGTCCAGCGCGGAGACGATCAGCAACACACAATCGGCGCCCAGTGCGCGGGCTTCAACGATCTGGTACGGATCGATCATGAAGTCCTTGCGAATCACCGGCAGGTTGCAGGCTGCACGCGCCTGTTGCAGATAGCTGTCCGCACCCTGGAAGTAGTCGATATCGGTCAGCACCGAAAGGCAGGTTGCGCCGCCCTTCTCGTAACTGACTGCGATTTCGGCGGGGACGAAGTGCTCGCGGATCACCCCTTTGCTTGGCGAAGCTTTCTTGATTTCGGCGATGACCGCCGGCTGTTTGAGCTTGGCTTGCGTGATCAAGGCTTGGGCGAAGCCACGAGGTGCGTTCGCCACTTTTGCCAGGGCTTCCAGCTCGGCCAGTGTCACACGAGCGCTACGCTCGGCGACCTCCTCGACTTTGCGGGCGAGAATTTTCTCGAGCACCGTCGGTACACTCATGCTTCATTCTCCACTTTGAATACCGCAGTAAATGCACCCAACTCTTCGAGCTTCTCGCGCGCAAGGCCGGTGTGCAATGCGTCATGAGCCAGGGCAACGCCCTCTTTCAGACTGCTCGCATGATCAGCGGCATACAGCGCAGCACCCGCGTTGAGCACAATCATTTCGGCCGCTTTCTGGCCGTTCTCGGTTTTACGGCGACCCAGTGCATCGCGAATCAATTCCAGGGAAGCTGCCGGGCTGTCCACTGCCAGACCGTGCAAGCTCTGGCTCTTCATGCCCAGGTCTTCAGGTTCGACCCAATACTCGGTGATCTGGTCATTCTTCAGCTCGGCGACAAACGTCGGCGCCGCCAGACTGAACTCATCCAGGCCATCCTTGGAATGCACCACCAGCACGTGTTTGCTGCCCAGACGTTGCAATACTTCGGCCAAAGGCCGGCACAAAGCCTGACTGAACACCCCCACCACCTGATGTTTCACACCGGCCGGATTCGTAAGCGGGCCAAGCATGTTGAACAATGTGCGCAAGCCCAGGTCACGCCGTGGACCTGCCGCGTATTTCATCGCACGGTGGTGGGATTGGGCAAACATAAAACCGATACCAACGTTGTCGATGCAGCGCGCCACTTGCACCGGCGTCAGGTTCAGGTAGATCCCGGCCGCTTCCAGCAAGTCGGCACTGCCGCTCTTGCCCGAGACGGCGCGGTTACCGTGCTTGGCCACGGTGCAGCCAGCTGCCGCCACCACAAAAGAAGAAGCGGTCGAAACGTTGAAGATATTCGCACCGTCGCCGCCGGTGCCCACCACATCCACCACGCCGTCGAGGGTTTTCAGTTCGACCCGGTCCGCCAGCTCACGCATCACCGACACGGCGCCGACGATTTCGTCGATGCTCTCGCTCTTCATGCGCATGGCCATCATGAATGCGCCAATCTGCGCATCCGTGCATTGCCCGGTCATGATTTCGCGCATCACATCGCGCATTTCCTCAGTGCTCAGGTCCAGGTGGCCGACGATACGGCTCAGGGCAGTCTTGATATCCATGGAAAGTCCTTAGCGCGTGCCGCCGGTTTGTTTGAGGAAGTTGGCGAACAGTTCGTGGCCCTGTTCGGTCAGGATCGACTCAGGGTGAAATTGCACACCCTCGATGTTCAACGTCTTGTGGCGCAGGCCCATGATCTCATCGACCGAACCGTCTTCGAGCTGGGTCCAGGCGGTCAGCTCCAGGCAATCGGGCAGGGTTTCGCGCTTCACAATCAGGGAATGATAGCGAGTGACGGTCAGCGGGTGGTTCAGACCGGCAAACACGCCCTTGTCCTCGTGGAATACCGGACTAGTCTTACCGTGCATGACTTGGCGGGCACGCACCACATCGCCACCAAACGCCTGGCCGATCGACTGGTGCCCCAGGCAGACGCCGAGGATCGGCAGCTTGCCGGCGAAATACTTGATGGCTTCGATCGACACCCCGGCTTCGGTCGGCGTGCACGGGCCGGGGGACACGACAATGCGCTCGGGCTTGAGGGCTTCGATCTGGGCGATGGTCAGCTCATCGTTGCGCACGACCTTGACCTCCGAGCCCAGCTCGCCGAGGTACTGCACAACGTTGTAGGTAAAGGAGTCGTAGTTATCAATCATCAGCAACATGGGTTCAAACCTCTTGAATTCACTGACTTTTAAAACAGCCTTCGAATGATTGACCCGCACGGTGGCGTTGCTCGGTCAGATGCTGGAAATGGAGCCAGCAACAGCGGCAGTTCATACGGGTATAGAAGGCAAACGGGTACAGGTCCGGCCAGGCCGGCAGAGAAAGTTCAGGCGCGCCAACGCCAACGGGCGTGTGCCTTGACGACTTGATCCAAGAGTTTGCTGACGATCAACACGGGGAAGGTCTCATTCATACATTCCAGCACAGTAACTTAGCTGAGCAGAGGGTGCAATATGGCGAAGCGCTAGCGGGGGATACGGCCTTTAGCCATAGCTAAAGCGCAAAAGTTTTTGGTACTGTCGTTTCGTTCAACACAACAATAAATAAACGGACTTGATCATGATCAGACAGACGCTGTTTGTACCGCTGGCAGGAGGCCTTCTTGCGATGGCTTGCGCCCAGGCGATCGCTGCACCGACGCCCTACTCGAACTTCGTGGTCTTTGGCGACAGCCTCAACGATGCCGGCCAGTTCGCTGACCCGGACGGGCCGGCAGGCGCAACGCAGCGCTTCACCAACCGCGTGGGGCCAACCTACCGGGACGGCAGCGGGGAAGTCCGTTCCGCCAACTCGACACAATTGCTGGGGGGCAAACTGGGGTTCTCGGATGATCAGACCGCCGCCTCGACCTCGGCGGTCCGCGCCGAGCAGGGCCTGGTCGATGGTAGCAACTGGGCTGTCGGCGGTTATCGCACCGACCAGATCCTCGACTCCATCACCACCACCTCGGCCACCGGCGAGCGCACGCGCCCAGGCTACCTGCCCAGCAATGGCTTGCGCGCCGATCCCAACGCCCTCTATTACCTCTCCGGGGGCGGCAACGACTTTCTCCAGGGGCGGATTCTCAACCCCGCCCAGGCCGACGCCGCTGCCGGCCGCTTGGTCGATAGCGTGCAAACCCTGCAGCAGGCGGGGGCCAAGTACATCATGGTCTGGCTGCTCCCGGATATCGGCCTGACGCCGGCCATCAACGGCAGTCCACTACAAGGTTTCGTCTCGCAACTCAGCACGCAGTTCAACACCGAGCTGGTGCGACAACTGCAGAGCGTTGACGCCGAAATCATCCCGCTGAACATTCCGGTGCTGCTCAACGAGGCCTTCGCCAACCCGGCGCAATTCGGCCTGGCCGCCGACCAGAACCTCACCGCCACCTGCTTCAGCGGCAATGGCTGCACGGAAAACGCCCGGTACGGCATCAACAGCGCCACCCCCGACCCAAGCAAGCTGATCTACAACGACTCGGTCCACCCCACCGAAGCCGGGCAACGGCTGATCGCCGACTACGCCTACTCCTTGCTGGCCGCGCCCTGGGAAGCCTCGCTGTTGCCAGAAATGGCCCACGGCACACTGCGTGCGCACCAGGATGAACTGCGCAACCAATGGCAAGCCGACTGGGAAAACTGGCAGGGCGTCGGCCAATGGCGAGCCATTGTCGCTGGCGGTGGCCAACACCTGGACTTCGACGGCCAGAACAGTGCCGCCAGCGGTGATGGCACCGGCTACAACCTGAACATCGGTGGCAGCTACCGCCTCAACGATGCCTGGCGTGTCGGCGTTGCAGCCGGCTTCTATCGCCAGACCCTGGAAGCTGGCCACAACGACTCGGACTACAAACTCAACACCTACATGGGCACCGCCTTTGCGCAGTACCAGCAAAATCGCTGGTGGGCGGACGGCGCACTGACGGCCGGGCACCTGGACTACGACAGCCTCAAGCGCAAGTTCGACCTGGGCGTCAACGAACGCGGCGAGAAAGGCGATACCAGCGGCACCGTGCTGGCAGCCAGTGGCCGGATCGGCTACGACATCGCGCAACAGGCGAGCAGCCCGTGGCACCTGTCACCGTTCCTCAGTGCAGATTTCGCCAAGGTCAAAGTCGACGGTTACTCCGAGGACGACAACACCGCCACGGCGCTGACCTACGATGACCAGACCCGCAACTCGCGCCGCCTGGGTATCGGTCTGCAGGGCAAGTACCTGTTCACCCCGCAGACCCAGGTGTATGGCGAATACGCCCACGAGCGCGAGTACGAAGACGATACCCAAGACGTGACCATGAACCTCAACACCCTGCCCGGCAATCAGTACACCCTGGCCGGCTACACCCCGCAGTCCCACACCAACCGCCTGAACCTGGGCGTCAGCCACAAGCTGACGGTCGACCTGGCGTTGCGGGCCGGCTACAACATCCGCAAGGACGATGACTTCACCCAGCAAGGGGTGAATGTCGGCGTGGTGCTGGACTTCTAAAAAACGCAGCCAAAAAAAACGCTGCCTCCTCACGGGGGCAGCGTTTTTTTGTGCCGCGCTAACGCCTCAATCCTGGGGCGTTTGCTCGGCCAGTGCGACAGCACGGAACATCGCGCGGCGCTTGTTCAGGGTTTCTTCCCATTCCAGCGCCGGCACCGAGTCGGCAACGATGCCGCCGCCAGCCTGTACGTGCAACTCGCCGTTCTTGATCACGGCCGTGCGGATCGCGATCGCCGTGTCCATGTTGCCATTCCAGGCGAAGTAACCCACCGCTCCACCGTACACACCGCGCTTGACCGGCTCCAGTTCGTCGATGATTTCCATCGCGCGAATCTTCGGCGCGCCTGACAAGGTACCCGCCGGCAGAATCGCCCGCAGCGCATCCATTGCGGTCAGGCCGGCCTTCAACTGGCCCGTGACGTTGGAGACGATGTGCATCACGTTGGAATAACGCTCGATGACCATTTTCTCGGTCAGCTTCACCGAACCGATTTCCGAAACCCGCCCGGTGTCGTTGCGGCCCAGGTCGATCAGCATCAGGTGCTCGGCGATTTCCTTGTCGTCCGACAGCAGGTCTTCTTCCAGCGCCAGGTCGGCTTCTTCGTTGGCGCCACGAGGACGGGTACCGGCAATCGGGCGCACGGTGATCAGGTTGTCTTCAACCCGCACCAGTACTTCCGGCGAACTGCCAACCACGTGGAAGTCGCCGAAGTTGAAGAAGTACATGTACGGCGTCGGGTTGAAGCAACGCAGGGCGCGGTACAAATCAATGGGCGCCGCCTTGAAGTCGATGGACATCCGTTGCGACGGCACCACCTGCATGCAGTCACCCGCCAGGATGTACTCCTTGATGGTGTCGACGGCGCGCTCGTAATCGGCTTGGGTGAAACTGGAGCGGAACACCGGGTCCGCCGCCTGCTGCTTGCTGAAATCCAGGCCACGGCGCGGGGTAATCGGCTGGCGCAGTTGCTCCAGCAACTGTTCGAGGCGCGCCTGCCCTTGTTCAAACGCGTTTTCCTGCGCCGGATCGGCCAGCACGATCGCGTGCATCTTGCCCGCCAGGTTGTCGAACACCACCACCGCATCGGAGACCATCAGCAGGATGTCCGGCACGCCCAGCGGATCGGGGTTCGGGCACTTGCCCAGACGTTTCTCCACATAGCGCACGCAGTCATAGCCGAAGTAACCCACCAGGCCACCGTTGAAGCGCGGCAGGCCGGCGATGGTCGGCACGTTGTAGCGTGCCTTGAAGGTCTCGACGAAGGCCAGCGGGTCTTCGACATCGTGGCTTTCGACCTCGACCCCATCGACGGTCACACTCACATGCAGGTCATGCACCCGCAATACCGTGCGGCACGGCAGGCCAATGATCGAATAGCGCCCCCACTTCTCCCCGCCCTGCACCGACTCCAACAGGTAGGAGTTGGGTTGATCGGCCAGTTTCAGGTAGATCGACAGCGGCGTGTCGAAGTCGGCAAGGGTTTCACAGGCAAGCGGAATGCGGTTGTAGCCGGCAGCGGCCAAACGCAGGAATTCTTCGCGGATCATGAGGTGCCTCGTGGCATGAGGGTCTAACGGTCAGGTGTGCAAACGCGCCGGCTAGCCGGCCAGGATCACGTCAGGCGCGCCAACGCCAGCGGGCCAGGGCCTTGATGACTTTCATCCAGAGTTTGCGGGTAACCACCACGATGGCATTTCCAGGAGGGGATTGGACAGCGTCGGGCAACGTTATCCCAGCGGCTGAATCCAGGCAACCGGGAATTAGCTTGCGCAGATCGTCGATCACCAACGCCGGCGACTCTTCGGCAATCGGCCGGCCATGGTTATAGCCGTAGCTCAGGGCCACACACTTGACGCCCGCCGCCTTGGCCGCCAGGACGTCACTGCGCGAGTCGCCGACGAACAACGACTGCGACGCCGGCACGTTGGCCATTTTCATCACGAAGAACAACGCCGCCGGGTCAGGCTTTTTCTGCGCCAGGGTATCGCCGCCGATGATCCACTTGAAGTAGCGGCCGATCTTCATCTGATCCAGCAAGGGCGCGACGAAGCGCTCCGGCTTGTTGGTGATCAGCGCCATCTCGACACCCTGCTTGTGCAACCACTTGAGGGTGTCGCGCACGCCGGGGTAGACCACCGTCAACTCATGGCCGTCGGCATAGGCGTCCATGAAAATCTCCAGCGCATGTTCAGCCTCGACATCATCGACCCCACTGTGGTCGATATCACCGGCCAGGGCACGGCGTACCAGTACCGGCGCACCGTTGCCGACCCACTTGCGCACGGCGCCCAGGCCGGCCGGTGCACGCCCCAGCTTGAGCAGCATGTGATCCACGGCCACTGCCAGGTCCGGCACCGAATCGATCAGGGTGCCATCCAGATCGAACATCACCAGCCGCGGCAATTGCCCGGGGAACAGCTGCTCAAAACCACTCATGGACGAGCCAGGGCCAGTTCGGCCCGCATCTTCTCGATCACTTCCTGGTAGTTCGGCGCGTTGAAGATCGCGGAGCCGGCCACGAAGGTGTCAGCGCCAGCCGCAGCGATTTCGCGGATGTTGTTGACGTTCACCCCACCGTCGATTTCCAGGCGGATGTCACGGCCCGAGGCATCGATCAGCGCGCGTGCTTCACGCAGTTTGTCGAGGGTGGCCGGAATGAACTTCTGGCCACCGAAGCCCGGGTTGACGCTCATCAGCAGGATCATGTCGACCTTGTCCATCACGTACTTGAGTACGTCCAGCGGAGTCGCCGGGTTGAACACCAGGCCGGCCTTGCAACCGCCTTCGCGGATCATCTGCAAGGAGCGATCGACGTGAATCGTGGCGTCCGGATGGAAGGTGATGTAGGTGGCACCGGCCTCGATGAAGTCACCGATGATGCGGTCGACCGGAGACACCATCAGGTGTGCGTCGATCGGCGCGGTAACGCCGTACTTGCGCAGTGCCGAGCAGACCATCGGGCCGATGGTCAGGTTGGGCACGTAGTGATTGTCCATGACATCGAAGTGGACGATGTCGGCACCTGCGGCCAGAACGTTGTCCACTTCTTCACCCAGGCGGGCGAAGTCGGCGGAGAGAATCGACGGAGCAATAGCGAAGGGCTGCATGACGCACCTTTTTTGAGCAGGATCACGATGGCGCGCATTGTATACCTCATGCTTTGACGCGCGCACTGTGGCTGTAACGATCAGTAAGCCTCTCGATAGATCTTCTCGATATCAAGGGCCGTCAACTGGCGCGGGTTGTTGCGCATCAAACGCTCGATTCCCGCGGCCTCCAGCGCCATGGCCGGGATCGCCTCCTGCGGTACGCCGAAACTGCGCAAGCCCTGGGGGATTTCCACTGCGGCACACAGTCGCGCCATCGCCGCGACCGCCTGATCCGCCGCTTCATCGGCACTCAGGTGCGTGGTATTGAGGCCAAAAGCCTGGGCAATGTCCTGCATGCGCTCAACGCACGCCATCTTGTTCCAGGCCATCACATGGGGCAGCAACAGTGCATTGCTCACGCCATGGGCAATGTTGAAGCGCCCGCCCAGCGGATAGGCCAGGGCATGCACCGCGCCGACCCCGGCGTTGCCGAACGCCATGCCGGCCATCAGGCTGGCCGTGGCCATGTCCTCACGGGCCTGCAGGTTCGCGGGATTCGCATAGGCCTTGGGCAGCGCCTTGGCGATCAGCTTGATGACACCGATGGCCAGGGCGTCGGTAATCGGCGAAGCATTCACCGACAGGTAGGACTCGACCGCATGCACCAGGGCATCCACCCCACTGGCTGCGGTGACGCTGCGCGGACAGGTCAGGGTCATTTGCGGACTGACCAGCGCCACGTCGGGCAACAGGTAGTCGCTGACGATGCCTTTTTTCAGTTGGGCGTGTTTGTCAGAGAGGATCGCCACATTGGTGACTTCCGAGCCGGTGCCGGCGGTGGTCGGGATTGCGATCAGCGGCGGGCCCTTGCGCGGCACTTGGTCGACCCCGAACAAATCCTCGAGCGCGCCGTGATAACCGGCATACGCCGCGACACTCTTGGCGATATCGATGGCACTGCCGCCGCCCAGGCCGATCAGGCCGTCATGCCCGCCCTCGCGGTAGACACGCATGCAGTCCTCGACGATGGCGATTTCCGGGTCGGGCAACACCCGGTCGAAAATCTCGTAGGTGCGTCCACCCAGTTGTGCCAGCGCCAGCTCCACCGTGCCCGACTTGACCAGCGCCGCATCGGTGACAATCAGCGGGTGGTCGACATCCAGGCGGGTCAGCTCAGCGGCCAGTTGCTCGATGGCATCGGCACCGGTGAGCAGCTTATGAGCGATTTTGAAAGAACAAAGACTCATGTGCGCAGCCTCTTATAGATAGGGGAGCTGGGCACAATAGTAGCTGTGGATTGGGTTTTGTCTGTTATTCAGCCAGTGAATGGCCAGACACCCGAGGAGTGCCCCAGGCGGGAGCGAGCGCGCTCGCTCCCGCCTGGGGTGATGCCAGGCTTCAAACCTGTGCAGTACGCAATTTCTCACTGCGCCCACGCAACCACTCCAGGGTCAGCAGCAGGATTACCGAGAAGGCAATCAGCAGCGTCGCGGCGGCGGCGATGGTCGGGCTGAGGTTTTCGCGGATACCGCTGAACATCTGCCGTGGCAAGGTCGCTTGCTCGGGGCCGGCGAGGAACAGGGTCACCACCACTTCATCGAACGAGGTGGCAAAGGCAAACAGCGCACCGGAAATCACCCCGGGGGCGATCAACGGCAAGGTCACCCGACGGAACGCCGTCAGGGGCGAGGCTCCGAGGCTTGCCGCGGCGCGCACCAGGTTGTGGTTGAAGCCTTGCAGGGTCGCCGACACCGTGATGATCACGAACGGCACGCCCAGTACCGCGTGCACCACAATCAGCGAGAAGAAGCTGTTACCCAGCCCCAGAGGGGCGAAGAACAGGTAACTGGCTACCCCGATGATCACCACGGGCACCACCATCGGCGAAATCACCAGGGCCATCACCAGCGCCTTGCCCGGGAAATCGCCGCGGGTCAGGCCAATGGCCGCCAGCGTCCCGAAGATCATCGCCAGTACGGTCGCGGCCGGGGCCACGATAATGCTGTTCTTCAACGCACGCATCCATTCGGCCGAGGCAAAGAAGTCTTCGTACCAGTGCAGCGAGAAGCCTTGCAGCGGATAGACCAGGAAACTGCCGGAGTTGAACGACAGCGGGATGATCACCAGCACCGGCAGGATCAGGAACAACAGAATCAAGCCGCAGAGAATCCGCAGGCTGTAGAACCACACCCGCTCAACGGGGGACATATAAGGACTCAGCATTTCGATTCTCCCCTTAGCTCAGGCGCAGGCGGCTGGCGCCCACCAGCCAGCTGTAAATCAGATAAAGCACGATGGTCGCCAACAGCAGCAACCCGCCGAGCGCCGTCGCCATGCCCCAGTTGATGCTGGTGTTGGTGTAGAAGGCGACGAAATAGCTGACCATCTGATCGTTCGGGCTGCCCAGCAGTGCCGGAGTGATGTAGTAACCAATCGCCAGGATGAACACCAACAGGCACCCGGCGCCGACACCTGCATAGGTCTGCGGGAAGTACACCCGCCAGAAGCTGGCGAACGGATGGCAGCCCAGGGAAATCGCCGCCCGCATGTAAGTCGGCGAGATGCCTTTCATCACGCTGTAGATCGGCAGGATCATGAACGGCAGCAGAATGTGCACCATCGAGATGTATACCCCGGTGCGGTTGAAGACCAGCTCCAGGGGTTTATCGATAATGCCCATGGCCATCATTGCGCTGTTGATCAACCCGCCCGATTGCAGCAACACGATCCACGCGGCCACCCGCACCAGGATCGAGGTCCAGAACGGTAGCAGCACCAGGATCATCAGCAGGTTGCTTTGCCGGGACGGCAAGTTGGCCAGCAGGTAGGCCAGGGGATAGGCCAGTGCCAGGCAGATGGCCGTGATCACCAGGCCCATCCAGAAGGTGCGGGCAAAGATGTCGAGGTAGATCGCCTGGTCGGGGGTGGCCGGGGCGACTTCACCCAGGTCGTCGATGCGGTGGTCGACCGCCGCCAGCAGGTAGTAAGGCGTGAGGCTGCTGGTATTGCGGCGCACGGCCTGCCAATAGGCCGGGTCGCCCCAGCGCTCGTCCAACGCTTCGAGCGCGTCTTTATAGGACGCCGGCTCGCTCTTGAACGGCAGCGCGCGGGCGGTCTTGGTCAGCAGACTGCGGTAGCCGGCCAACTCCATGTTCAGGCGCTTGGACAGGTCGCCCAAGGTTTGATTCTTGCGGGCTTCGGCCAGGTCTTCACTGGCGGCCTTGTACACCGGGTCCGCTGGCAGGCCTCGGCCATCCCAGGCAGCGATCGCCGCCACAGTGCGCGGCATGCCGCCGACCACTTCCGGGTTACCGACGCTTTTGTAGAGCAGCGCCACAATCGGCACCAGAAACACCAGCAACAGAAACAGCACCAACGGCGCAATCAGGGCTTGGGCCTTCCAGCGGTTGACCCGCTCGGCACGCGCCAGGCGCTGCTTCAAGGTGCGATGGGTGCCCTCGTTCAGGGGAACGGCGATGGCCATGGCGAACTCCGAAAATCTTTGATCGTTACAGAGATGGAAATACCACCTCGATCGTTATTGTGGGAGCGGGCTTGCTCGCGAAGGCGTCAGCACATTCAGCATCGCTGTTGACTGACACTCCGTCTTCGCGAGCAAGCCCGCTCCCAAAGGTGGGGCAAGCCCACCATCACAAGGTTCTGCTTACTTCGCGGCCCAGGAGTTGAAGCGCTGCTCCAGTTGCTCACCGTTGTCCGCCCAGAAGCTGACGTCGATCTGCACCTGGTTGGCGATGTTTTCCGGGGTGGTCGGCATGTCTTTCAGAATTTCCGGGTTCAACAGCGGTACCGCCTGGGTATTGGCCGGGCCGTAGGCGATGTTTTCCGAATAGGTCTTCTGCTGTTGCGGCATGACCGAGAACGCGATGAATTTCTTCGCCGCTTCAGCGCGGGCCTTGTCCAGGCCTTTAGGGATCGCCCAGGCATCGAAGTCGTAGATACCGCCGTTCCACACCACTTTCAGGTTGCTTTCCTTTTGCACGGCCGCGATCCGGCCGTTGTACGCCGAGCTCATGACCACGTCACCGGACGCCAGGTACTGCGGCGGCTGGGCGCCAGCTTCCCACCACTGGATGCTCGGCTTGAGTTCATCGAGTTTTTTGAAGGCACGGTCCTGGCCATCTTTACCGGCCAGCACTTTGTACACGTCTTTCGGCGCCACGCCGTCGGCCATCAAGGCAAATTCCAGGGTGTACTTGGCGCCTTTACGCAGGCCACGCTTGCCCGGGAAGTTCTTGGTGTCCCAGAAGTCGGCCCAACTGGTTGGCGCGGTTTTCAGCTTGTCGGCGTTGTACGCCAGCACGGTCGACCAGACGAAGAAGCCGACACCACAAGGCTGGATCGCCCCCTTGACGTAGTTTTCGGTGTTGCCGAACAGCGCGGGGTCGAGCGGTTCGAACATGTCCTCGTCGCAACCGCGGGACAGCTCCGGCGACTCGACTTCCACCAGGTCCCAGGACACGCTCTTGGTGTCGACCATGGCTTTGACCTTGGCCATTTCACCGTTGTATTCACCGGCGACGATCTTGCCGTTGCCCGCGGCTTCCCAAGGGGCATAGAAGGCCTTGACCTGTGCGGCCTTGTTCGCGCCGCCAAACGACACCACGGTCAGGTCCGGGCCAGCGGCCATCGCGTGCGCCGCACCCATCATGCCCAGAGCCAGGGCGGTGAATTTCAGGGATTTCAACATTTATTGTTCTCTCCACGTGCAGGGTTGGTGAAGCAAGGGGGCGATCAATTCGCCTCTAGAAGGGGGTCGAGTGCGCGAACGTGTTCGACCTGCCAGCCAAGCGGCACCACGTCTCCGACGGCCAGCGCCGGATCCAGCTCGGCGATCGGCTGTTTCACGAAGAAATCGGTCTTGCCGCAGACTTCCAGGCGCACACGGACGTGGTCGCCCAGATAGATGAATTCCGCCACCCGCCCGGAGAAGCGGTTGACACACGACTCACTGGAGCCGTTGAGGCTCACCCGCTCCGGACGAATGGACAGGGTCACCGGCTCGCCGGTCTTGCCGACATTCACCGCCAGTGCCTCGACCTTTTCACCGCGCCCAAGCTCGACAATGCAGCGCTCGCCGGCCTGGCTGTGCAGACGGCCGTTGAGGCGGTTGTTTTCGCCAATGAAGTTGGCCACGAAGGTATTTTTCGGTTCTTCATACAACGTGCGCGGTGGGGCGATCTGCTGGATTTCGCCTTGATGGAACACCGCCACCCGATCGGACATGGTCAGGGCTTCGCCCTGGTCGTGGGTCACGTAGACCACGGTCACACCCAGGCGCTGGTGCAGGTGCTTGATCTCCATCTGCATGTGTTCACGCAGCTGTTTATCCAGAGCGCCGAGCGGTTCGTCCATCAGCACCAGTTGCGGTTCGAACACCAGGGCCCGGGCCAGGGCCACCCGCTGCTGCTGGCCACCGGACAGCTGGGCCGGGTAACGCTGGGCGAAGGCGTCGAGCTGAACCATGCTCAGGACACGCTTGACCCGGTCACTGACGTCGCTCTTGTTCAGGCCACGCACGGTCAGCGGGAACGCGAGGTTCTCGGCCACCGTCATGTGCGGGAACAGCGCGTAGTTCTGGAACACCATGCCGATGTCACGCTTGTGCGGCGGCACGTTGTTGATCGACCGCCCGGCCAGCAGGATCTCGCCGGCGGTCGGGGTTTCGAAACCGGCGAGCATCATCAGGCTGGTGGTCTTGCCGGAGCCGGAAGGCCCGAGCAAGGTGAGGAACTCGCCTTTGCGAATATCCAGGTTGAGGTCTTTGACGATCAGGTTCTCGCCGTCGTAGCTCTTCTGCACGCCACGAAAGCTGACCAGTACATCATTGGCCCCCGCGCTTGAATCGACCTCGCTCATACCCACACCTTTATTGTTGATGACTGCCGTGGATTAAGCCTAGTGGCTACGGACAGCCGCGCAAATCGGGGCGCAGGAGAGAATCGCCTCAGCCGGATGGAAGGTTGGGGGTAGGGATTGCCCTACAAGGATGGCGCGTTTGGACAGGTCGGCGGCGAGTTTTCAGCTACAAGCCACAAGAACAGAGCAAAGCGCTTTGTTGGGGTGTCGCAAATGGATATGTGCCGGGCGCGGGGCAGGCGGATATCACAGGTGTTCTTCAGAGCAACTTGTGTTCCATGGCGTACTTCACCAGCTCCGCCAGGGAGGTGATGTTGAGTTTCTGCATCAACCGCGCCTTGTGGGTGCTGATGGTCTTGCTGCTCAACGCCAGTTGCTGGGCGATGTCATTGACGTTGGCGCCCTGGGCGAGGCGCTCGAACACCGAGAACTCGCGCTCCGAGAGGAGCGAATGCAGGGGCCGTGAATCGGTCAGGCCGACTTCGAAGACCATTCGATCCGCCAGCTCCGGATCGATGTAGCGCCCGCCCGCAGCCACTTTGCGAATGGCCGTCAGCAACAGCGCCGGGTCGCTGTCCTTGGTGGCATAACCGGCGGCCCCGACCTTCAGGGCGCGGGCGGCCATCTGCGCCTCGTCGTGCATCGACAGCACCAGAATCGCCGGTGGATTGTTCAGGGCGCGAATCCGCGGGATCGCCTCCAGGCCATTCACCCCGGGCATGGAAATATCCAGCAACACCACTTCACAGGGCACGTGGCGCAGGGTTTCGAGCAACTGTTCGCCATTGCTTGCCTCCCCCACCACCAGCAGATCCTTGGCCAGGCCAATCAATTGCTTGATGCCTTCGCGCACGATGGTGTGGTCTTCGGCTACCAGTACACGGATCACAGACTTCTCCAGAAAAATCAGCTGCACGCTTCACGCAAAGGCACACGGACCTCAAGGGTGGTGCCCTCGCCCGGCTCGCTGTCGAGCAGCAGTGTGCCACCCATGATCAACACTCGCTCGCGCATGCCCACCACCCCAAAGGATGTCGGCCTGCCGGCTTGAGCGACAAAACCTACACCATCGTCGCTGACGGTCAGGCACAACTGCTCGTCTTCCAGCACCAGTGTCAGTTCCACAGTATGCGCCTGGGCGTGGCGCATGACATTGGTCAGAGCCTCCTGGAGGATCCGGAACAGGCCAATGGCCTTGGCATCGCTGAGCACCGGCAGGTTGTCGGGCACCTGCACCAGGCAGGGAATCTGGGTGCGCGCCTCAAAACGCCGGGCCTGCCACTCGATGGCCGAAGCAATGCCGGCGTCGAGAATCGGTGGGCGCAGCGCCGTGGCCACGTCCCGCACCAGTTGGAACAGTTGGGCGATCAGGCGCTTCATGCTGTTGAGCCGATCACTCAGGCCAGGGTCCAGTTCGGCGTAGGCCAGTTCGCACATCGAGGTTTCCAGCTTGAGCACCGTCAGCATCTGTCCCAACTCATCGTGGACTTCCCGGGCAATCCGCGCCTTCTCCTCTTCGCGCACACTCTCCAGGTGCGCCGACAGCTCACGCAGTTGCTCGCGGGAGCTGGCCAGTTCCAGTTCGATGCGCTTGCTCTCGCTGATGTCCCAGACGATGCCGTCCCAGACAAAGGCACCATCGTCGAGGCGCCGGGTGATGGCCTTGATCTCGGCCCAGCGCTGCTGCCCCTGGCGGGTGAGGATACGGCCTTGCCACGACCAGTCACTGTCGGTGTCCAGCGCGTGATCCTGGGTACGGTGATAACTGGCCTTGTCATCCGGATGCACCAGGCTGCGCAGGCCCATGTCGCGATGGCTCAAGGTGGCGGGCGAGTAACCCACCAGGCTTTCACTGCCTTCGCTGATGTAGGCAAAGTCGATTTGCCCGGTCACCGGTGCCCGCTCTAGACGAAACACCAGGCCGGGCACGTTGGCGGCAATCCCCTGCAACCGCGCCTCGCTTTCGCGCAAGGCCGCCAGGGCCCGCCGGCGCTCGGTGACGTCATTGAGGTAGACCACCAGGTATTCGCTGTCGCGAAAGCGCAGAAAGCTCAAGGTCACGTCAGCCGGCAAAATGCTGCCATCGGCGCGCAGGCAATGGGTTTCGAAGCTTTGTGGCCCCTCCTCGCTGGCCCGCGCGCGTTTCCACAGGTTCAACCAACGGTCCATGTGCAAGTTGGGTTCGAAGTCGATCAGCGGCCGGTCGATCACCCCGCCCGGGGCATACCCGAGCATGTCTTCGGCCGCCCGGTTGGCGTAGCGCACGTGGCTGTCCCAATTGACCCAGAGGATCCCGACGGTGCTTTGATCGATGGAGAACTGCGTCAGGCGCAACGCTTCTTCGCTGGCCGCACGCAGGGCAATGTCCTCCCGGGCGGCGAGCAGGCGCTGCTCGAGCAGGTGCTGCTGGCGACGTTGCCAGATCACGATGGCCATGGCGCTCAGCAGCAACACCCCCAGCAACAGGCAGAGGTTCTGCCAGAACCCCGGGGACTCCGACAAACGTGGGTACTTGGGTTGCAACCAGCGGGCGTGCAATTGCTCCAGGTCCTTGGCCGGGATCGCGTGCAAGGCGCTTTCGACGATGGCGGCCAACTCCGGCCAATCGCGACGGGTGGCCACCCGCAACAACTGCGGCAGGCCGATATCCCCCACCACGGCCAAGTCGGAAAACTCGGGCTCTGCGGACAGCCGGCTGAGCTGGGCCTCATCGATGACCGCGTAGCGCGCTTGCTGGGACAGCAGCAGTTGCAGGGCCTGGCGCTCCAGAGGGACGCCCTGCAAATTGAGGTTGGGGTAGTTGCTGCGCAGATAATCGGCAATCGCACTGGGCATCCGCACCGCAACCCGTGACTGATCGTCGAGTTTCTCCAGGTCCACCGCGCCGGCGCCCTTCTGTTGCCCCACCACCAATTGCGGCACACGCATGTAGGGGTCAGTGAATTGCCACAAACGCAGGCCAGCGGGGGTTTGGGTCAGGCCCGGGGCCATGTCGACCTCGCCCTCACGCACCGCCTGCTCCAACTGCGCGACATCGGGAAAATTACGCCAGGTCAGCTCGATCTTCAGGGCGCTGGCCAGCCACTGCATCAATTCGACGTTGGCCCCGGACAGGCGCTGCAGACGCCGGTCGTACTGTGCGTAAGGCGCCTGCAGCACCACACCGACCCGCAACTCGGGGTGACGATCCAGCCATTGCCGTTGCTCGCTGTTCAGTTGCGCCACGCGCGCAGGCGGCGCGGCAGCCGCCCAGGCCATCAAGGGAAGCCAGAAACAGCCGATAAGCAACAGGCAGCAAAGACGTTTCATGCGAACTCTCACACACTGACAAATACTGACCAACCCATTAGGCTGCCGGGAATACTTCTGGCCTGGAATATCCGATGCCCCCTGTCTACCGCCTGGCACTGCCAGTATTGTGCCTGTCGTTGATCTTGCCTGGCGCCTTTTCCGTCCAGGCTGCCGAGCCAACGGAACCTGCTGCCAGCGAACCCACCGAGCAACGCCAACCCCTGCCCGAGCGTAGCCAGGAAGAAGCGGCTGCCCTGCAACGCAGCCTGCCCACTGGCGAACAGCAACAGTTGTCGGCGGGCAGCGAGACCTTCCTGGCCTTGTGGCAACCGGCCAACACCAGTGAGCCTCAAGGCACGGTGATTATCATCCCGGGCACGGGCGAAACCGCTGACTGGCCTCAAGCCGTCGCGCCCTTGCGGCAAAAATTGCCCGACGCCGACTGGAGCAGCCTGAGTCTTACCCTGCCGGACCTGCAAAGCAATGCCCCACAGCCGCGCATCCTCGAAAGTGCACCGGCACCCGTCAGCACCGAGACCCCGAGTAAAGACGCCAGCACCGCGGCCCCTATCGAGCAAGTGGCCGGTGGCGAAGGTGAGGTGGCTGATCAGCCGGTGGCGCAGACCCACGATGAGCAACTCAAGGCCGATGCCCAGCGAATCTTCTTGCGCATCGACGCCGCCCTGGCCTTTGCCGAGCAACAGGACGCCCGCAGTATCATTCTGCTCGGCCACGGTACCGGGGCTTACTGGGCCGCCCGTTACCTGAGCGAAAAACAGCCTGCCCACGTCGCGAAGCTGGTGATGGTCGCCGCCCAGGTACCCGCCTCCAGCACCCCCGGACTGGCGGAACTGACCACCGGCTTGAAATTGCCGACCCTGGATCTGTACTACAACGACAAACCGTTGCTGCAACGCGCGGCCCAGGAACGCCTGCAGGCCAGCAAGCGAGTGAAGGATTCGAGTTTCCGACAGATTTCCCTGAACGCCCTGCCCGGCAACCACGCCGCCCAACAGGAACAATTGGTACGGCGGGTGCGAGGTTGGTTGACCCCGCAGAACAACGCTGCGCAGCAACCCTAGGCAGGGCGCTGCTGCGCTCGATGGCCCCTAGCGAAAATCGCGCCGCTGACGAATCAACGCGTAGGCGTTGTGCAACTCCCGGGTCTTCTCGGTCGCTTCGCGCACCTGGGACGGCGAAGCCCCGCTGCCAGCGATCTTGTCCGGGTGATGCCGACTGAGCAGCCGTCGGTAGGCCCGCTTGATCTGGCTCGGCTCGCTGCTCAGCGTCACCCCCAGCAGGCGCATCGCGTGCTGGTAAGCCTCGCCACTGTTGGCCACGGGTCGCTTGTGCGGTTCGTAATCCTGGGCCAGGGCCTGCACCTGCTCCGGCGTCCAGTCCAGCCATTTGCCCCATTGAGCCAGCAGCTCGCGCTCGGCACGGCCCGCACGCCCGTCTGCCCAGACCATTCGCCAGCACGCCCGCAACACCCCTTCGGCAGCATGGGGCTGTGCGCGCAAACGGCGCAGGTAGCCACGCAACCGATCACGCCCGCTCTTGCCGCGGTTGAACGCCGCAATCGCGCGCTTCTGGGCAAACTCGTTCATCTCCAGCGCGCGCATTTCCTGGCGCGCCTGGTAGATATGACCGTCACCCACCCGGCCATCACTCTTGGCCAGGCGCCCAAGCAGCACGAACAGCAATTCATCATTGCGCAACATCGCACGCCCGCCCAGGCGCTCGCGCAGATGTCCCAGGCTTTGCAGTTGCAGGCGCCGATCCAGCGCCTGCCCCAACAATGCGCCAAGCATGGCCCCCGGAATGCTGGCGATGGCAAAACCCGCCCCGGCTCCGATCAGAGTCCCTGGCCACAACACCTCAGCGGCTCGCTTGCAGCAAGTGTTCGACTTCAGCCAGACGCTCGTGGGTGCCGACATCCACCCAGTGCCCTGACAATCGCTCGCCACTCACTTGCCCTTGGGCCATGGCGTTGCGCAACAGCGGCGCCAATTTAAAAGCACCGTCGGTGCAACCGGCGAACAGCTTGGGGTCGAGCACGGCGATACCGCTGTAGGTCAGGGTCGCAGCAGCTGCCTGGCCGTCGAAAACTCGTCCTTCGACCAGGGCGAAGTCCCCACCTGGGTGGTGGGCCGGGTTATCGGCCAGCACCAGGTGGGCCAACCCGGCCAGTGGCCGGCGCAAGGCACTGAAGTCGTAGTCGGTCCAGATGTCGCCATTGACCACCACAAAGGCGCCATCGCCCAGCAACCCGAGGGCACGGAAGATCCCGCCCCCGGTTTCCAGTGGCTCGCCTTCCGGTGAGTACTGAATACTCAGGCCATAACGCGAACCGTCTCCCAGGTAGTCTTCGATCTGCTGCCCCAACCAGGCGTGGTTGATCACCACCTCCGTGAAGCCCGCCGTCGCCAGAGCCTTGAGGTGGTACTCGATCAACGGCACACCGCCAACCTGCACCAATGGCTTGGGCGTGGTCAGCGTCAAGGGGCGCATGCGCTCACCCTTGCCGGCCGCCAGAATCATCGCCTTCATACGCAAGCTCCGGGCGCCGGGCGCAGACTGGCCAACAGCTCAGCCAATTCCGCCAGTTCGGGCCGACGGGCCAATACCGCTTCTATATAAGCAAAGAACCGCGGTACATCCGTCAGGTAGCGCGGCTTGCCGTCGCGGTGGCAGATTCGGGCGAAGATCCCGATCACCTTCAGATGGCGTTGCACCCCCATCAGGTCGCTGGCTCGCAGGAACTCCTGGAAATCCGCCTGGACTGGAATTCCGAGCGCACCGGCCTGTTGCCAGTAACGCTCCAGCCAGGCGAGCACGCGGGCCTCGGGCCAACTGAGGAAGGCATCCTTGAACAGGCAGGTCACGTCGTAGGTCACCGGGCCGTACACCGCGTCCTGGAAATCCAGCACGCCTGGATTCGGCTGGCTGATCATCAGGTTGCGCGGCATATAGTCGCGATGCACCAGCACTTTTGGCTGGGCCAGGGCGCTGTCGATCAACAGGTCGCTGGCACGCTGCCAGAGGGCTTGCTGGTGCGAGTCGAACTCGATCCCCAGTTCGCGCTTCACGTACCACTCGGGGAACAGTTCCAGCTCGCGCCGCAACAGGGCCACGTCATAACTGGGCAGCGGCGCCACCCTCGGCAGTTGCTGGAAAGCCAGCAACGCCTGCAGGGCGTCATCGAACAGGCCATCGGCGTTTTCGTCGTTGATCACGTCCAGATAGGTCTGGTTGCCCAGGTCATTGAGCAAAAGAAATCCACGTTCCAGGTCTTCTGCGTAGATTTTCGGCACGTTAATCCCGGATTTCGCCAGCAAAAAGGCGATATCCACGAACGGTTTGCAGTTTTCCTGAGGCGGTGGCGCATCCATGACGACAAAACTCCTGCCATCGCCTTCCCAGCGGAAATAACGGCGGAAACTCGCGTCGCTGCTGGCCGCAGTCAACGTAGCCTGGGGCACAGCCCCCCAGCCTTGCGCGGCAAACAGGCTGGCCAATTGCTCATCGAGCCAAACTTTCAGGTGTAGCAAGCGTACATCTTGATCAGGCATTGCAAGGGTCTCCGACGGCGCTAGCCGTCAAGCGGGTCATGCTTTATTATCCAGCATCTTTTGCAGACCATCGAGAGGCGTGCGGCCCCACACGCGGGCAGATGGCACGCAGGAAGCCCGGACTAATAAGATGGCATTGAAATCCC